>Ga0210409_10000202_pt1 | contig 121591 bp, 100 predicted proteins | sample IncBWH17MmetaG_FD_161649 | JGI IMG/M metagenome (GOLD analysis project Ga0210409, IMG submission 161649) | Forest soil microbial communities from Barre Woods Harvard Forest LTER site, Petersham, Massachusetts, United States - Inc-BW-H-17-M | ecosystem: Environmental > Terrestrial > Soil >...
AAGAAAGTTGGAAAGCGGCAAAGACGATTCTTGCCCTGCTAAAAAACTGTGACGAGAAAACGCTGGTGTTCTTTTTGCTTTCAGGCGGCGCTTCGGCACTTGTGGAACTGCCACTTGATCCGCGGCAGACCCTAAAAGACGTGCAGCAGTTAAACAGAGCTCTAGTTACGTGTAGCGCACCGATCGATGCCATCAACACGATCCGAAAGCATGTGTCCGCGGTGAAAGGAGGCCGCCTGGCGGTCGCTGCGAATGGCGCTGCGAAAATCACACTCGCGGTGAGCGACGTACCCGTAGGACAGGAATCGGCGCTCGCGAGCGGACCGACGTTGCCGGATCCAAAGACGCTATCCGATTTCGATCGCACTGTATCCGAGTTTGGGCTATGGGAAAAATTCCCGCGTGCACTCCAGAAGTGGATCGAGGAAGGCAGGTTGCCCGAGACTCCGAAAGCAAACGATCCCGCATTTCGAAATATACATTTTTCGCTGCTGCTGGGGATGGATGAGCTGCTCCATCCTGCGCATCACGCGACAGAGTCGCGAGGGTTTATTACATGCTGCGATAACACGACCGATGATTGGCCCGTGGACGCAGCTGCGGAATACCTGCTCGAGCAACTTGAGGAGCTTCGAGAGACGCACCGTGGTCAGCGCGTGGCCTTGATTGCGGATGGAGAAGTGAGCTCACCGGTGAAGGGGAATGGAGTTGGCGGGAGGAATGCGGCGTTTGTGCTGGCTTGCGTCGAGAAGATTGCGGGAAAGAGGATCGCGGTCCTTAGTTGCGGAACGGATGGGATTGACGGGAATAGTCCGGCGGCGGGGGCCGTGGCGGATGGCGAGACGCTGGAGCGGGCGCGCGCGGCGGGGCTCGATCCGGGGGATGCGTTTCGGCGGAGTGATGCATTTACGTTTTTCTCGCGGCTGGAGGATGCGATTGTGACTGGGCCTACGGGAAACAATTTAAGAGATTTGCGGATTCTGGTTGCGGAGCCGTAGTGGGGAAAGAGATTTAACGCAGAGAGGCGCAGAGACGCAGAGATCACCGAGAAGAAAAGAGGCCCCACGAAACGAGGCCGTTGTTTCTACGCTGCTGGAACTTGCTTAGTTTTTCGGAGGCGGGAGGCGCGTCTCGATGGATTTTAGGCGCTCGCTCATTTCCTGGAGGAGGCGTTCGAGTTTTTCGAGGCGCCGTTCGGTCATGGCGTTCTCACCAGCGCTACTCGAGCCGGATTCTTTGCCGTCTTCAGTCGTGCCGGGATGAGTACCGGACTTGCTATCCGCAGGCTTTTTCAGGCGCGCGATCTGGCCCTTGATCATCGGCACCATTTCGATGCTGAGGTCATCGCTCCTCAGCAGCGCTTCGAGCGCGGGAACTGCGGAGGCATCGCCGCGGGCCCCCAGGGCATAGATCGCCGCCATTCGAATGGGGTGCCGCGGTTCCGTCAGGTAACCTGCAATCTGTCCGGTGATGTCTTTATTTTCTTTTGGCATGCGCCCGAGGCCGTAGATGGCCGCGGTGCGGGACTCGAGGGGCTTTCCAACGGCGGACCATTGGAGGAGCAGCGGCACGGCCTTGTCGTCGCCTAGCGAACTGAAAGCGCGAAGCGCGGCATTGCGCAGGAATCCATCTGGTGAATCGCTGTTGACCGCTGCTTCCAGCGTGGCAAACGCCCCGGGTGCCTTGAGGCGGCCCAGCGCCTGCAACGCGGATGCTCTGGCACGATAGGAGCTGTCCTCTTTCGCGATGGAACTGAGTTTTGCAGCGACGGCCGCGTCGTCCTTGAAATTGCCAAGCGCGTTGACGATCCGGGTGCGCACCCAAGGCGCATCGTTCGAACTGGCGGCATCGAGGAGCAGCTTTGAGGCAGCTGCCCCGCCAATCTCGCCGAGACTGTCCGCGGCGATTGCACGCACTCCCCAGGCCTTGTCGTTGCGCAATACATCACCCAGCGCGGCGATAACTTCGGGGTCGTTCTTGATTTTCCCGAGCGCGCTTACGGCGTCGGCGCGGTCTGCGAGCTCCGCGGCATTCTTCGCCTGGTAGAGCCACTCTTTTTTCTCTTTGTGGAACTCCGCGGATTTGAGGACGTGGCCGCCTTTGTCGAAGAGCACAAGAAGCGGCGCGGATTCTGACGGGAAACTAAAGATCTCTTTCGGCTTCGAAACGGTAATGGGATAGAGCTTGGGCCCGGTGGCGGTGGTGATTTCCACTTCGACGGGAATGCGGAAGATCCCAACGCGGCCTTCGGTCTCTTGCGTCTGCTTCACGGCGAGCGCCAGCTGGTGCTTTTCGTTGTCGTAGGTGTAGCTCAAGTCGAATTTCGGGGCGCCGGCTCCGTACACCCATTGGCTGAAAAACTGGTCCATGTTTGTGTGCGTGGACTCTTCCATGGCCTTGGAGAAATCCGCCGTGACGACGTTCTTGCCGCGATTTACTTCGAGGTAGTGTTTGAGGCCACGGTAGAAGGCGTCTTCGCCCAGCTGCTGGCGCAACATATAGAGGACCAGGCCGCCTTTGTCATAGGCATTGCCGTCAAATTCGCTGGAATCGTCGAAATCATGCCGCACGATCGGCTTGTTCCACAGATCCTTGCTGCCCATCCATTCGCGCATGTTCTGCCAGCGGTCGTAATCGGCTTGCTGCTTGCCAAACTGCTTTTCCATCCACATGAATTCCGCAAAAGTGGCAAAGCCTTCGTTGAGCCAGATGTCTCCCCAGTCCTTGCAGGTGACAAGGTCGCCGAACCACTGATGTCCGAGTTCGTGAGAGATCAAGGCGTCCTGCCCGGTGGTGTATTCGGCAGCAAGCTTGGGATGGACCAGGGAGCTGCTGGTGTTGGTCGTGGCGCTCGAATTCTCCATGCCGCCGGCGACGAAGTCGTCGACCATCACTTGCGCGTATTTCTCCCACGGATACTCCACGCCGAATTTCTGGCTGAATAGATCGAGCATTGCCGGAGTGCGGGCGTAGTTGACTGGCAGGCGATCCCCACGGCCTTTTGGGGCGTAATACGTCACGGGAATGCCGCGCCAGGTGTCTTTCACTTCGTCGAATTCACCGGCGACGACGGTGATCAAGTAGGTCGAGCTGGGAACGGATTCCTTCCACGTCCACGTTTTAACGCCTTTTCCGGCGTCGGTGACGCTGATGAGCTTGCCGTTCGAAACGGTGAGCCAGGAGGCGGGGACGGTGAGAATCGTATCCGTCGTCAAGCGGTCGTTGGGGTAGTCGTACGTCGGCAAATAGTAGCGCGTGTCTTCCGATTCGCCTTGCGTCCAGATTTGCTTGGGGCGGTCGGGGTAATCTTTGTCCGGCAAGATGAAATACATCCCTTTGGCGGGCTTGCCTTCGTAGCGGATGGCGATATCGAACTTTTCTCCGGCTTTCGCGGTCGCGGGAAGGGGCACGATCAGTTTGTCGGGGGACATGACGAATTTCGCGGCGGTTTTGTTGACGGTCACGCTTTGAATGCTGAGGCCAACGGAGTCGAAGCTGATTTTCGTAATGCCTTCGCGCAGGATGGAAAGAGAGTGTGTAACTTCACCGAGAACTTTTTTCTGCTCGATGTCGAAGCGCAGTGAGATTTTCGAGTGCTGCAAATCATAATCGCGGCTTCGCGCGAATGGCTCGTCGGCGCGAAGCGGCAACGCCAGGAGGATCATCGCCAGCAACGCGGCGAGTACGAGATGCCGCGAACGGCTCCGATGGCGATGGATATTGCGAATGAGGCTACCGATCATTCTGCATTGCTCCTGTGAATGGTGTGTCCTCCGCGGCCCAGCGCGGCGATGGCGGCGGAGAGCGTCTCCGCGGCCACGAGCAGGTAATCCGTATCAAACGTAGAAACCGCGAACAAACTGATTCTTGCTTCGGCTAGCGGCGCGGCTAGTGCGGACAAGACGCCTATCTCCGACAAGACAAAGGGTCCGTGAACCTTGAAAACCCGCCAGCCGAGTTGCGATTGCACGCCGACAGGAACTTGCGAGAGTTCGCAGACCACCGAAAGCTCATCGCCCGTGCGCGTCGCGGAAAAAAAAGGGCCGCGCGTGGCCCAGTCCGGAATCGGCGCATCGGCGGCAAGTCGCGAGATGGCGAAGCGCTCGGTCAGAAGAGTGAGTTCGAGACGACGGATTGCGGCGGCCATTACGATCTAGAGGAGACTCCTGACCAGGCCGCCATCGATGGCGAAGGACGTCCCGTTGACGTAGCTGGCGCGCTCTGAGGCCAGGAACGCAACGACCGCGGCGAATTCTTCGGGAGTGCCGATACGGCCAGCGGGAATTTCATGCTCCCAGCCGGCGAAGACTTCTTCCGGCCTGACGCCAGTGCGCTTGGCGATGGACGCCGCGAGACTGTCCAAGCGCGCCGTGCGCGTGTAGCCGGGGCAAACATTGTTCACAGTAATCCCGTGGGCCGCGTATTCATTGGCCAGAGTGCGCGCCAAACCGGTCACAGCAGCGCGGATCGAATTCGACAGCAGCAAGCCGTCCACCGGCTGTTTGACCGCAGAAGATGTAATGGTAATCAGACGTCCCCACCTATTCTTTTGCATGCGCGGTAGAACTTCTCTGGCGAAGTTAACGGTGCTCATCAAGAGCTGATCGATGGCCACGCGCCAGACTTCCGGGCTGGTGTCTCTAAAAGAGTTAGACGGAGGCCCGCCGGAATTGGTAACGCAAATGTCGATGCGCCCAAAGCGCGATTCCACGGCGGCAACAAACGCGGCAACTGCCTTAGAATCAGACACATCGAGGGCTTCCGGGTAGGCCTCGCGGCCGGTTGTTTTGCGAATGTAAGACGCAGCCTCTTCGAGCGTGCCCGCCGTGCGCGCGCAAATCGCCACATGCGCGCCCTCGCGCGCCAGCTCTTCCGCCACTGCGCGCCCCAGCCCTTTGCTGGCTGCTGCGACGATAGCTACGCGCCCTGTGAGTCCCAAGTCCATTCCGGCACCTCACCCAAAACTCCAATTTTCTCGCGAAACGTAGAGTTCGTCAATTTTGCAGCTCTTGCTGGCCAGAGACCGCATCGGCGTCGAGGGGTAAGGATTGTTGTTGAAAAGTTTCCGTATCTCTATCATCTTGTCCCGGCTTACAAACAGTGAGGGGCGGAGGCAGATGGACCTGCTGGCGATTTGGTTTCTCCTTATTTTTGGCGTATTTGTGCCGTACATCGCGTTTCAGTCGGGGCGGCGCATCCGCGCGGGTGCGCCGGTTCCTCCGCGCAAACGCATATTCAGGAATGTTCTGGTGATGCAGATTCTATTCCTCGCGATTTCTTTGCTGACGGCGCGATTTCGAGAGATCGACCTCTTTGCCGCGGGGAGAGTCAGCAGAAATGCAGTCATTCTTGCCATCGGCATGCTAGGGATAGGCCTCGGTGTGATGCCGCTGTTCTGGCGACGATCCTCGGAGGATGAAAAGCGACAGACACTGCTTGCTCGTCCGAACGAGACTAGTGACTTGGGACGGTGGTTTCTGGTGAGCCTGGCGGCCGGCACGGTCGAGGAAATCACCTATCGCGGCGTGATGTTTGCGTTGGTGCTGGCCCTGACTCGAAACTGGTGGACCTCCACGGCCATTTGCGTTTTGTTTTTTGCCCTGGGCCACGCGAACCAGAGATTGTCGGGGATGATTTTCATAGGTGCGATTGCGATAGGCTGTCATGCGCTGGTGTGGATGACCGGTGCGCTATATCTGGCGATGGCGGTGCACTTCACCTACGACTTTCTTGCAGGAATCATCTATCTGCGATGGGCACGGCAGATGAAACCGGCCGAATAGGGCGGGGCGAAGGAATTTGTTTGCGTGGCGCGAAGCACAGCACTAAGATGCAGCCAATTCCTGCCCGTGGAGGTGCCTATGCGTTATGGCAAGTGGTTGATTGCGACCTTCTTTGTCTTGGGATATGCGGCATGTCCGGGGATGGCCCAGCAAATCGGCAAATACGTTCCGATTCAGGCGGGGTCGGATGCCGACCACGCGCTGACTGCCATTAACGCGGCAACGGATCCAGCGCAGAAACTCACGCTGATCGATAAGTTTGCGGCTGGAGCGGGCCAGGAAGGCGACTACCCGATCACAGTAAACGGTCTCTACGTGGATACCTACATTACGCTGAAGAATTATGACAAGGCTTTCGAGTACGGCGACAAGCTTTTCGCCCTCGACCCCGATAGTTTCACGAACGCGCAGAACATGGTGCGCGCGGCATCAGAAAAAGGCGATGTGGACCGGCTGATATCCTACGGGGAGAAAGCCGCGGGAATCATGCAGCGTTTCAAGACGGCGACGGCTCCGGCGGGCTCTTCCGAGCAACAATGGGAACAGAACAAGGCCCTGGCGCTGGAGGCCAACAAGGACGGCTACGCGTACATTCAACAGGCAGTGTTCAGCGGCGTTTATCAGGTGAAGGAGCCGGGGAAACGCGCGGAGTTGCTGGCGCGCTTTGCAAAAATCTTTCCGGATTCACTCTACGCGAATCAAGCGCTGGGCGTAGCCGCAACGTCGTATGCACAGGCGCAGAACACGCCCAAGATGCTGGAAGTAGCCAATGTGCTTCTTGCAAAGGACCCGGACAACCTGGGGATGTTGCTGGTGCTGTCCGACTATTATTGCGACAAACCCGATCAACTCGCGAAAGCCGAGACTTACGCAAAGAAGGCAATTTCGCTGCTGGACTCCGCACAGAAGCCGGAAGGCGCGACCGACGAACAGTGGGCCCAGCAGAAGAATCTGCAAAAGGGCCTGGCCCTAAGCTCGCTCGGGCAGGTGAACATCGAAAAAAAAGCCAACGCGCAGGCAGTGGATAACCTGAAAGCGGCGGCGCCGCTTCTGAAACAAGATGATGCGAGCTATGGGCGCAATCAATACCGTCTGGGATTTGCCCTGTTGAATCTGAAGAGAACCGCTGAAGCGAAGGAAGCGTTCACGCAGGCCGCTTCCGTAAACGGTCCGTATAAATCACTGGCCCAGGACAAGTTAAAGACCGCCTCGGCGCCGGCGCGGCACTAAGACGCTGTAGAATCATCCGTGAATCATGAACCATGCCTCGCGCATCCAATCGCCTTGGATGGGATGTGAAAAGAGCCTGAAGCAAAGGGGACAGCAATGCCAGAAATTGCAACGTTTGGAGCGGGATGCTTTTGGGGTGTGGAAGCCGCGTTTCAGCAAGTGCCTGGAGTAATTGATACGGCGGTGGGTTACAGCGGCGGAGAAATGCCCAACCCCACGTACAAGGATGTGTGCACCGATGAAACCGGGCATGCGGAAGTGGTCCAGGTGACCTTCGATCCAGCAAAGGTGAGCTACGATCAGCTCCTCAACATTTTCTGGAAGGCACATGACCCGACACAAGTGAACCGCCAGGGGCCGGACTTCGGCGCGCAGTACCGCACGGCGATCTTTTTTCATTCGCCGGAACAGGAAGCCATTGCCAAGAAATCGCGCGCTGCGCTGGAAGCCAGCGGAAAACTAAAGCGCCCGATTGCGACGGAGATTACTCCGGCAAGCACGTTTTATCGCGCTGAGGAGTATCACCAGAAATATCTGCAGAAACGCGGGGCGGCCAGCTGCCACTTCTAAAAATTTGAAAGAGTAAACAGGGGAGTCACGATCGGCAAAGGGCCGGGCAGAAATGTCCGGCCTTTTCATTTCTGGAGTCTGTGCAGGAAAAAAATGGCGGAGAGGGTGGGATTCGAACCCACGGTACGGTTTCCCGCACGCTCGCTTTCGAGGCGAGTGCTTTCAACCGCTCAGCCACCTCTCCGCGGTCGTTCGATTCAAGTTTAACAGAGAGCGCTGGTGTGAGCTACGGCCCGTAAAGGCACAGGCAGAAGGCTTAACACAGAGGTCACGGAGGATGGAGCACAGAGCACGCAGAGAAGAAAGAAGTTCAACGGCGTGCGGCGAAGAAAGATTGGAGAAGAGCGGCTGCTTCCGCGGCGAGAATTCCGGAAGAGACTTCGACCTGGTGGTTGAGCTGTGGATGTGAAAGGATTTCGAAGCAGGAGCGCACCGCGCCACCCTTGGGATCGTCCGCGCCATAGACCAGTCGCAGGACGCGCGCCTGGATCATGGCCCCGGCGCACATGCTGCAAGGCTCGATTGTGACGTAAAGCGTGGTGTCGGCGAGGCGATAATTACCGAGGACGCGCGCGGCTTCACGAAGGACGATGATTTCAGAGTGCGCAGTCGGATCACCGTCACGAATGGTGCGATTGCCGGAGCGGGCGAGAATCTTGCCGTCGTGGACAAGGACCGCGCCGATCGGAACTTCCCCATCAGCGGCTGCAGCGCGAGCTTCCGCAAGCGCTTCCTGCATGAATTGGACGTCTGTGTCCATGTTTGGCGAGAGGATAGCATGAACAGAAGATTCGTCAGCTTGCTTGACAATTCGTGAGGGGGGAAACACACTAACTTGCATGCGGGAACTCCTGGAGCGGTTATTCCAAGTAGACTTTTTGAAGGGCCTGGCAGTCACCTTTCGGGCGCAAAATCCCAAAAACATTGTCACCGAGCAGTATCCGCTGGAGCGGCCAATGGTGGCCGAGCGGTATCGGGGCGCGCCGCGGCTGAACAACAATCCGGAAACGGGTGAGACACTGTGCATCGGCTGCAATCTGTGCGCGCTGGCGTGCCCGGAGAATTTGATTGTGGTGGGCTGGGAGCGTGACGACGCCACGCGGCGCAAAGTGTTGACCACCTTCACGTACGATACATCGCGTTGCATGTTCTGCGGGCTCTGCGAGGATGCCTGCCCGACGGACGCCCTGGAACTGACGCAGGATTTTGAGATGGCGTATTTCACCAGAGAAGGCGCGATCTGGGACCGGCACCGGCTGGAGCAAGGTCCCACTCCTGCACGTTACACCCGCTGAAGATACCGCATGGAACTCCGCAAAGATCCCATCACACAAAGCTGGGTTATCCTGGGACAGAGAGAAGTACTCAGTGAATCGGTGGAGGAGTGTCCGCTGGAGCCTGCGAAAATCGAGAAGCTGCCTTCGATACTCACGTGGCCGGCAGAAGGCGCGTGGCAGGTTCGCGTGATCGCGCACCCCGAGCCGCTGTACCACATCGAAGGCGAGGCCAGTCGTTCCGCGGAAGGCATGTACGACAAGATGCGTGCTATCGGGGCCCACGAAGTGGTGGTGGAGACGCCTGCACACGACAAACGGATGTCGCAGTTTAGCGACGAAGAGATCGAGCGTGTGCTGTGGGTGTGGGCGTCGCGCATCGCAGACCTGAAAAAAGATGCGCGATTCAAGTACGTCAGCGTCTTCAAGAACCAGGGCGCGATGGCCGGCGAAGAATGGATGCACGCTCACTCACAGGTGACGGCGACGATTTTTGTGCCGCGGCGCATTAAGTATGAGCTGAGCGCCGCGCACGAATGGTTCAAGGACAAAGAACGCTGTATTTTCTGCGACACGGTGCGCCAGGAAGAGAAGCAGGGAAAGCGCATCGTGGATGTGCAAGGCGAGTACTACGCGCTGTGCCCCTATGCGTCCCGAGTTCCGTACGAAATTTGGCTCGTACACCGACGGCATAATCATCTGTTTGAGCAGCCGCGGCCTGGTTCGAATCGCAAGCAATTGGCGGCGTTGCTGGGGCGTGTTTTGCGGCGATTGGAAAAGGTCGCTCCGGCATTTCACCTGGTGGTACACACCGCACCCAGCACCAAGAGCAAGAAAGGCGAATTATCCGGCTATTGGAAGACCCTGGCGGAAGACTATCACTGGCACATCGAAATCCTGCCGATCGTAGAAAAACGCAGCAAATCCTACAGCATCAAAGAGGTGTACTTCAATGCGGAGCTGCCAGAGCAAGCGGCGGCGCAATTGAGGACCCTGGACCCGAATTCATGAACGGCGCCCGTTCGAAAAAAGCCGAACGGGGCGGCATGGTCGTCAACCTTATCATTCTCCTTTGTTTTATTGTGTTTTGCGCGGTTTTGTACCTTGTGCGCGGGCCGATTCTTCGGTTTGTTGCGGAATCGTGGATCGTCGAGGATCCCCTTGGCAAGGCCGATGCTCTCGTCGTGCTGAGTGACGATAATTTCTATGCCGATCGGGCGACGCGCGCAGCGGAATTACTGCGGGAAGGGAAGGCCCCGCTGATCGTGGCGAGCGGAAGACGCTTGCGGCCGAACGCGGGCATCGCGGAATTGATGGAGCATGACCTGGTCGAGAGGGGCGTGCCGAAAGAAAAGATAATGCGGCTGCCGCAGGATGCAGATAGCACGAAGGAAGAAGCCGAAGCAATACTGAAATTTGCGAAGGAAAAAAGATGGCGCAGCGTGATTGTGGTGACGTCGAACTATCACACAAGAAGAGCGCGGTATATTTTCCGGCGCGTTTTTCCACAGGGCATAGCGATAAGCATCGCGAGCGCCCGCGATGGCGATTTCGATCCGCAACATTGGTGGGAAAAGCGTAAGTCGACAAAAAGGTTAACTCGGGAGTTCGCGGGGATGGTGGTGGCCGTGTGGGAAACGCACGGGAAGACGTGAGACAAGTGAGACAGCACAATGTATGGTAGCAATGGGAGCACTGATTCCTCTATTAGTGGTATAGCCTTTCACGAAACACCCTACATTTGCTACCCGCCATTCTTGTTTACACCCACTAAGTCGTGTACTATGTTCACTCTTCCGGGTCGCGGCTCCCAACCAGCCCTGCGATATGCGGCTTCGAAAATCTAATTTTCGATGTCGAGGTGTTTCATGTGGAAAAAAGATGATGTCAAGCCGCAAGGAATCCCAGAAAGTTCCCCGGATTCCGCAAATTCTCCAAAGCCATCCAGTGCATTGCCGGCTAGTACTCCCCTAAGTTCCAGTGCGCTTCCGGTTTCTTCTCGCGCCGCGGCGTGCATCAGCCAAGGAATTCGAATCAAGGGCGAAGTCACGGGCAGCGAAGATCTCTATGTTGACGGGCTCGTCGACGGAAAACTGAATCTTGCGAATGGCAGCCTGACGATTGGACCGAATGGCAGCGTGAAAGCGGACGTGAATGCGCGCGAAGTGATCGTGCGCGGGAAAATTGAAGGCAAAGTTACGGGCCGCGACAAAGTTCAAGTTTGGAGCACCGGCCAAATCACCGGCGAAGTGCAGACGGAACGGCTGGCGATTGAAGAAGGCGCGCTCTTGAAGGGCAAAGTTGAGGCCGGGAAGCAGCCAGTTCGAGTCGCCGAGACCAAGGCAGTCGCAGCCAGTGCAAGCAAGTCCTCTGAAGGCACATCTTTGAGTTCGGGAACAGCGGCGGATTAGACGATGAGCTTCCTCCACAAATTCGGTATCGGGGTCGGTAGTGGAACGAGCCGCGATGTTTCGCGCCCCGTGGCTGCGAATCTGCGTCCGCGGACTCCCGGGACGCCTGCAGTTGGCGGAAGTACCCCTCGGACGCCAGAGGCGCTTGAAACAACGCGCGTCTCGAACGGACTTAAAGAGCTACTTTGGAATCTTGATGGTTTGGGACGGGGCAAACTGCTGGATCTGGGGCCGGCCTGGCAAACGACATTAAGTTTCTTCATTGAGCGCGGTTTCCGCGTCTCTTCGGAAGATCTACTTCGCGGATGGAAAGCCTTTTTGAACGAGGAAGAGGCACGTTTGCGCGACGATGCGACCGCCATCGAGACTCTGGACATGACCCCGGGAGGCCGCGCGACGCGCTTTCTCAACGACAATCTGCAATATCCGAGATCTTCGTTTGATGCCGTGCTGTTGTGGGACTTGCTGGACTATCTCGAGCCTACACTGGCCAAGCAAATGGTGCTGAATTTGACGGAGCTCTTGCGGCCCGGCGGCGTGGTGTTTGCCATGTTCCACAGCAAGAAGCCGGAAGGATTCCAGCGCTATCGCGTGGCGGATTCGAACACGCTGCAAATGATTTCAACGGCGGTCATCTGTCCGGCGCAAAAGGTTTACCAGAACCGTGAAATTCAAGACATGTTTGGGCGCTACCGGACGATGAAATCGTTCGTCAGCCGCGACCAGTTGCGCGAAACGCTTTTCATCAAGTAGTTCCATCGCAAGTACTTTTCTAGGTCGAGTGGTGGCTCCTCTGTGGATATCGTCTGTTCACCAACTCTTCGCTTGCATTCGACAAATCCGAGGCGTAAAAGCGAGGCGTGAGCTCAGTGAGCTCCGGAGGGACTATGACTCCACCGGGCTTAGAGCCGCACCAAAGCTGAACACACCGCTCTTGCGGTGCGCGTCGCTCGCGAAACATACGTGCTATTTGCGCGCTTCCGAGACGACACAGCAAATTAACAAAAGGGGGAACCGCCCGGTTCCCCCTTTTGATTTTCTATCTCTTGCTTCTTACTGATGCTTGGAGTGGTTGGAACTGGAATGATGCCGGCGGTGGTGCCTTGACCGACTATGCCGCCGATTGTGGCGATCATGCGAGGACGCCGGATTAGAAGCCTGGGGTTGAACAGCGTTTGCAGAACTTTGCACAGTAGCGGGTAAAGCCGTTGCAGGTTTTGCGGCGAGAAAAAATGCTGGTGTTACGGCTAACAAACAGAGAATTAAATTGCGTTTCACGTCAAATCTCCCAAGAAAAAATCCCCTGTGGCCCTATTGAATCACAGATGGCCAAGAAAGTCGCGGGAAACGTGCCGAGTATCGTTACGGATTTGAAACGAGGAGGGCAAGGCGAGGTAAAATGGCTCTATTCCTTGTGCTGAAGGGGGAGGGCTCGTCAACCTATGAAACTGCACCTACAATGTGCGGTCCCTAGCCGCCGAACTTGAGTTGTTCGAGCCACTGAATGGCTTGGCGCTGGGTGGCAATGACCTGTGCCTGCCACACGAGCGCAATGGACATGAAGCTCATGCCAATGACGCACAATACAAGAACGAGTCCAATCTGGGACTCTTGAGCGGGAAGGTGAAGGATGCGCAGAAGCTTGGCCATGGTAAGGGGTCTCCTAGTACTCAGTTTTCGCAATCAATCTTTCCGCTGCAACTTCGATTCGACAGACTCGGGGGACACCTTAACCTGCCATCAGAGAATATGGTGGCAATTGTAAGGCCAGGACTTCCGCGCTGCCTGCCACTCCTATGCCACCGAAAATAGGCGATTTGTGAGTTCCTACCAGTTCGTTTAACGCGAGATGCACAGCAGATGTGTGCAAAGGAACGCGCATTTATGTCATTTTGTTTCCAGGGCGGTCCAGCTTCCCGTGGTCACAACCTCTAGAACCCGCTCCCAGATATCAGGATCTTGCAGCGCCAACCGCCGCGTGTGAGGGGTGTCTGACCGAATTTGCGCTGAGCCTCCAGGGGTGGTGGCACGAGTCAGAAGAATGTTTCGCTCGCAAAAGGGGAAAAGTTCCGGCGCTTGGTCCGGGGTGGCGATTCCAACGGGATGGGCATGAGAGCGCAAGGCTCGGTCATAGAGTCTGGACAGCTCTCGAACGCAGCGTTGCACACTGGCGCCGATGGCGATGGACCAGAGGACGCCGTGCGGGCGCAGCAGCAGCTTGCGCCGGTGGCCCTCGGCTAGGAACCGCTCCACGTCTTTCTCTGATACGCCTGCAAAAAAGAAGACTTCGTCGAAATCTCGCTGCCGGGATAGCTCCGCGTCGCGCTGGGGGAGATTCGTGTTTTGGGTTAACTCCCTGGGGGACAGAGATCCCAAAGTCACAACCGGCACGCCGGTATCTTCGGAAAGGCTCTCCAGGGCTACCGCAGCGGCCGGCAGCGCCTCTGCCATGGGCAGGCAGGTAAAGCGGCCCAGCCGTACCGTCGATTGCTTCTGTTGCTTGGAAGCAACTGATTCCGGACGCAAGTGAAAGTAATCTTCCGGCAGATAGAAGGCGCAGCCATCCTCCGCGATGAAGGGGTGTGTGTGGCCAATTTTGCGGCGTGGTTCGTCAAATTGGAGTCGCGACCTGCTGGTGAGCCAAACAGCGGGGATGCCTTGGTGGTCAAGGGCTGCAGTAAATTCGTCCAGGCCAGGAAAACTCTTGCCCCGAGCGGGGATCAGTGAGTCAACCGCGATAAACAGGATATTGGCAGTCTGGCGCAAACAAGGCTCCGTTAGGTCGAAGTCCATTCTATCGGAATTCCACACTGCACCCAGTTCCAAGCAAAAGAAAAAGGCGGGCAGAAGACTCTGCCCGCCTTGGAATGTGTCCGGCCAACTTCAGCCGGAGTAACTAGCCGTAGTTAGTTGCCGGACTTCGCAGCCGTCGAGCCCGCGGGCGCGTTGGCCTTGGGGATGCTGACGTAACCGCTGATGGTGTTCTTCCCCACCTTGTTAACCACGATTTCCTGCGGAATATGCGTGCCGGAGAGATAGAAGAAGATCGGCTCATTCATAGCGCGGTTCTTCTTTTCGAACTGCTTGTCTTCGACCGTCACGGCGGCGCTGAACTGATTGCGCTTTTCGTTGACGCCCTTGAGTTCTACGGTGACGTTGCCCACCTTGGTCGGCTTGTTCTTGCCAACGATGGTGAATTCAACGTAGTCGCGTTCGCCGAGACGGCGGAGCTGGTCAATTTCGTCATGGTTGCGCGCGATCAGGGTGCCCATCTCGCTGCGCGCCATTTTCAGGTCTTCGCGTGTGGCGTCCAGGTCAGTCTTCACTCCAACAACCTTGGTGTCCACGGTCTTCACGTCATCCGTGGTGGCCTTGGTCGCCAGTTCGGAATGGACGGAAGTGTCGAGCGCTACCACCTTTTGGGTGGTAGCGTCGTTGAGTTTCGCCGCTTCCTCACGCGCCTTCTTCAGTTGGCCTTGGGTAATCTTGAGCTTGCTGGTGATAACCTTCAGGTCGCCCTGGAGCTCCGTGTTGGCCTTTTCGTCCTGCGCCAACCGGTCCTTCAGGGACGACATATCCTGCTGTACCGTTTGCTCCGTGGTCTTCAATTGCGTTGCAACCGCTGCCTGCGTGCTGTCGAGCTTGGATGAAGCATTCCAGCCGAAAGCAAGCCCGCCTAGGGCAACCAACCCGAGAACAATAATGGCGGGAAGCTGCCAGGAAGAACCATTTCTTACTTCTACGATGCGATCGTCTGACATAGTCAATCTTTTCTCCTCACCCCTGAGTAGGGGAACGCCGCTTTTTTAACCGGCCCGTAACAAAGAGGTTGCATGCACGAAGCCAAACGGGTCAAGCGGAGAATGGCGGTAAGTGATAGAGGAATGGATGGTTGGAGGAGGCAAGAATCAGCAGGGTGGTACTAGTCCTAGCAAAGTTTACGCGAACAGAGAGCGAACAGCGGATTTTTTGCTTGGCCTAATTTCAATCCGTCTCAACCCCCAGGGCGCGAAGCTCTTCCCCGAGTTGTTCTGGCGTCTGGAAGATGATGCCTGCCATACCCAGGCGTTGCGCCGCCAGAGAATAAGCGGCGACGTCATCGATGTAGAGGGCCTCCTCCGCGCGCACTTTGCAAGCGCGAAGGGCTTCGCGATAGATAAGCGGATCGGGTTTACTGGCTCCGACACGGAAAGAATAGATTCGAACTGGAAAGAAGTTGAAGAACGGAAAGTGGGCCTCTGCATAGGACATGTGGATCGGGTCAGTATTGGAGAGTAGGGCTAGACGGTAGTTTCTCGATAGTTTTTCCAGGAGCGTTTCGGACTGAATCGGTGCCGGAGCCAGGGCGCGATTCCAGGCTTCCGTGAACTGTTCGAATGTGAGTGAACCGCCGAGACGTTTGCTGAGATGGAGGTGCCAGTCCTGCGGAGAGATGCGGCCTTCCTGCCAATCCATCCACCGTGGATCCTTTTCAATCGCGGACCACACTTCCTGGGGATTGAGAGCGAGGCCGTTGGCAAGCCCCACGATCGCGCGGCTCACGTCCACGCGGATCAGCACTCGGCCGATATCAAAAATGATGGCCCGAAACTTTGCGGGCGCCACGGATTACTTACCCTCGGCACGGGAGATGGGATTGGAGCGCCTCGATCGCAGGAAGCTGATGATCACCGGCAGGATCGAGACCAAGATCACTGCCGCGATCACATAATGGATGCGGGCTCCGATGTTGGGCACTGAGTGGCCCAGCGCATAGCCGCCCAGAATCATCGCGCCGACCCACAGAATGCCTCCGCAGATGTCGAACGCGACGTAACGGGCATAAGGCATTTTCGCGGCGCCCGCGACCGGAGGGCAAAACGTTCGAACGATGGGAACAAACCGCGCGAGGATAACAGCACGGCCACCATATTTTTCGTAAAAATCGTGAGCGCGTTGGAGATGGCTCCGGCGGAAAAACAGGGAGTCTTCACGGCGGTACAGGGCTGCTCCCGCCGACCGGCCGATCCAGTAGCCGATCTGATCGCCAGCGATGGCGCAAAGCATGACCGGGAGAAGGAGCCATTTGAGGGGAATTCCGTTCGGCAAGGCGGAGAAAATGCCGGCGGTGATGAGCAAGGAATCGCCCGGGAGAAAGAAGCCTACAAAAAAGCCGGTCTCAATGAAAACGATGATGCAGACGAGCGGTGCGCCGCCGGAGCGGATTAGCTCTTTGAGTCCTTCGGGATCGTAGAGCGAGTGGAGAAAATGGAGGATGGCGTCGAGCACTCGGAGCAAGTCCTCATGGTAGAGAGATTTGTGGAATCCGCTATAGGTGCAAGAACTAGAGAGCGCGAACGCATGTTCGTGAAAGCACCCAGCCCTATACGGTAGCAGAAAACACCGACGTCCTCTCCACATTCATGCCATAGAAAGAGCACCATGGTAAGAGCCGCGAGCCAAGCGCTTAGACGAATCATCGGAGAGCCTCCGCAAGCCACAGGTAGCCTTTGTCTTCTGCTTCTTGACGCGCTTCCATATCGCGTATCGAATCTTCCTTCTGGCCCAAGAGCTTTTGGACGCGCGGAAGAGCGCGGCGGGCGGCGACTGCCCCAGCCTCGATGGCCTCCTCGGCGCGGTCGAAATCGTCCCAAGCCAAGGATTGCACGTCGGGACGCAGAACAATGTCCGCATGGCGTTCCCAGATTTCGAGTTGATGCTTCTGCGCCGCGCTGACCGCTCGGCTTACTACTTGAAAGATGTTGGTGGGTGCGCCTCGGTGGCCGTCCTGCATTCCGACGGATATTCCGACAACGGAGGTTGCGCCCAGATCACGTGCGGCGCGCGTTGGAACCGGTGCGACCAGTCCTCCATCGGCCAGGCAGCGCGTGCCAATTTCGACCGGTTCAAACAGACCAGGGAAGGCACAGCTGGCACGAATGGCGTCGACGAGATGCCCTTGCGTAAAGACAACGGGCTCACCGGTAGTGAGGTCGGTGGCAACCACAGCCAGAGGAATTCGCAGTTCTTCAAACTGTCGGGATTCAAAAACACGTTCGATCAAATCGCCCAGCCGGTTATTACTGGCCAGGCCCAGGCGGGAAACGCGCCAACGGGCGATGTCACGAAAGCGCAGCGTACGGCAAGTAGCAATGATGCGCGAGAGCGGCGCCCCGCTGGCATAGGCCGCACCGAGGATGCTGCCTACGCTCGTTCCCGCGATGTGCGAAATGGGGATTTGATTCTGCTCGAGGACTTGCAGGACGCCAAGATGCGCGAAGCCTCGCGCAAAGCCTCCGCCAAGAGCCAGTCCAATGCCTGGCCGCGTGGACGATGACACTGGACTTTCGTTCAGTGGGTTGCGCTCGGGCAGATTGTGGCGCGTCATGAATGTAGGTTGACAGGCAGTGGCACTTTCTCCTATGGGCCAGGCGTCCCGCAAAAACAGTACGGATGTACCTCGATGGAAACAGATGGAAATCGTGTGAAGAAACGCCAAACAGTACCTTCTTACTAGTTCCGTACCCTCTCTGTACCATTGTGAGCTTCGTTGCCGTGCGCGATTCTCATACCCGTCACGCTGCAGCACTGAGGGGGATTCAAGCATGGACAGCGCGTTCAAGAGTTGGGTCGGCCATCCGGTTGTCCTGCAGGTAGCCCTTGGCGATATCAAGGTGCCGCTGCGCGGGAAGCTGCTGAAAGATGGCGCCGAAACGGTGCGGATGAGGATCGGCGACGGCTGGGATGTGGACATTTATAAGGCGATGATTTTGGCGGTTGAAGAAGACGCGATGGTTCTACTTCCTGCGTGAGGGAAACGACCATGACCATGAAAGCACAAGAATTGAAATACGTAACACGGCGGCGCGCGGCGGTTCTCCTTGGTATCTCGGAAATGGAATTGAGCCGCATCTCCAGTGAATCGGGATTGGGCCACCGCGAAATCGCAGGCGAACAGGAAGAGACCTATTTCACGTACGAAGAGCTGCGGCAGATTTGTCTGCTCGCCGTGCAGCACGTGCACTAAACGAGTTTCCTCCGGCCCCCCTCAGTCGTACCCCCGCCCCGGGTCGTTCCCCCCAGCGATCCGGGGCATTTTTTCCCTTCCAGAACTCTTGCCCCGCAGGAGTTGACCTGACCAAATCGGGTTCGGAAATCCTTTGACAGAATCAGCCGGTCCGAAGAGACTTAGCGCCCAGTTCGCGCGTGGAGGAGCTCATGTCGGTTCGGGGAAAAAACCTGAAAATCAGGATTGCGCTCGTCGCAGCGGCGCTACTCGTGGCCTGTCTCGGCCTTGGTGCGAAGAAAAGCTCGGCGCCCGCAGACGAGAGCTACGACCTCGTCATTGCCCATGGACGAGTGATGGATCCGGAGTCGGGCCTGGATGCCGTGAGAAACGTGGGAATCAGCGGCGGCAAGATTCGCGCGATTTCAACTGAAACACTAAGGGGCAAACAGACCATCGACGCGAAGGGTCTTGTTGTTGTGCCAGGATTCATCGATCTGCATGAGCATGGGCAGGAGCCACGCAACTATCAATATCAAGCCCGTGATGGTGTCACGACATCGCTTGAACTGGAAGCCGGCACCGCAGACGTGAATAGCTGGTACGCAGAAAGGGAAGGGAAGTCTCTAATCAACTTCGGAGTGAGCATCGGCCACATTCCGGTGCGCACAAGAGTTCTCACGAAGGCAAATTCGGATGGCGGCCTGGCAGCAAAGGGGAGTGCGGCGGATATGGCTGCCCAAGATGCCGCGGCACATCGCCAGGCAAAGCCGGAAGAGATCGATCAAATAAAGGCAACGATGGATCGAGGATTCCAAAGTGGCGCTCTTGCCGAGGGCATGGGCATCAACTACACACCGGGAGCATCGCACTGGGAAATTGTGGAAGCCTTTCGCGTGGCGGCAAAATATGGCGCATCGGTGCATGTTCATCTGCGCTATGCGGGTGGGAAAGAGCCGGAGAATGGTTTGAGCGCCTTGGAGGAAGTCATTGCCGCGGCTGCCGCCACGGGAGCTCCGCTCCATGTCGTTCACATCACCAGTATGGGAATCCGATACACGCCGCAACTGATTGCCGTGATTGAAGGCGCGAAGAAAAGCGGCCTCGATGTGACCACCGAGTGCTATCCGTACACCGCGGGCAGCACCTATCTGCAATCCGCCGTTTTCGATCCGGGCTGGCAGGAAAAACAGGAAATCACTTTTCACGACGTGCAGTGGGCGGACACGGGCGAACGTTTGACCGCGGAAACTTTTGAGAAGTACCGCAAAAAGGGCGGAGTCGTCGTCATCCACTCCATTCCGGAGGAAGCCGCGCGCACCGCCGTAGCGAATCCCATGGTGATGGTTGCCAGCGATGGCATGCCCATCACCGGAGCCAAAGTTCATCCACGCGGACAAGGGACATTCTCGCGTGTGCTGGGACACTATGTCCGTGAAGAGAAAGCGCTGGATCTGATGACCGCGCTGCGGAAGATGACGCTAATGCCCGCGCAACGACTGGAGAAGCGTGCACCGATGTTCAAGGACAAAGGAAGAATCCGCGTCGGAGCGGATGCGGACATCACCGTATTCGATCCCACCCGCGTTATTGACAAAGCTACGTTCGAAGAGCCGCTGCAATATTCGGAAGGAATTCAGTTCGTTTTTGTAAACGGAGTTGCCGTCGTGAAAGACGGCCAACTCGTTGATGGAGTGTTCCCCGGGCGCGCGGCACGCGCCCCGATTTCGCAGTGACCCGATGCCTCCCGCAAAGGCATTCTGGCGAACGCCTGCAGGAATCAGAAAAGTCCATGCTGCCAAGCAGCCGGAAGTGCTATATAGTACGACGCACGCCAACCTCGCTTAGAAAGGTTGCACTTTGACACTCTCGCCTGCGGATTGGGCTGCCATCGTCGGCTATCTGCTCATCACTCTTTTTCTCGGCCTCTATTTCCGGGGCCGCTCGGGGAAAAGCACCGAAGATTATTTCGTTTCGGGCCGTAACGTTTCCTGGTGGCTGGCGGGAACGTCGATGGTGGCGACGACCTTTGCGGCGGACACGCCTCTCGCGGTGACGGGGTTGGTCTACACGCAGGGCGTAGCAGGGAATTGGCTGTGGTGGAGCTTCCTTCCTTCGGGAATGATGACTGTCTTCTTGTTCGCGCGAATGTGGCGGCGCTCCGGCTTGATCACCGACGTGCAGTTTGCGGAATTTCGCTACTCGGGTAAGCCCGCGGCATTTCTGCGCGGCTTTCGCGCCGTGTATCTCGGGCTGCTGATGAATTGCCTGATCCTTGGCTGGGTCACCAAGGCTATGGTGAACATTATCAGCACCTCACTCGGCGTGAGCGATGCCAAGGCGCTGGCGATTTGTGTTTTCTTCCTGATGCCCTTCACGGGAATCTACGTTTCGCTCGGCGGGCTATGGGGCGTCCTGTGGACGGATCTGTTTCAATTCATCCTCAAGATGGCGATCGTCATTGGTGTTGCGTGGTACGGCGTGCATGCTGCGGGCGGAATGCAGCAGATGCTGGCCACGCTCGCGGCAAAACGCGCGGCGGCGGGGCCCGGAGCGAGCGACATCACTGCGATGCTTCCCGATTTTTCGCGCGGCTTAACCGGGGAAGCTCTGTGGACTTTGCCGGTTATTACATTCGTCGTGCACCTCGCGGTCCAGTGGTGGGCGTTCTGGTATCCCGGAGCGGAACCCGGCGGCGGCGGCTACATTGCCCAACGGATTTTCAGCGCGAAAGACGAGAGAAACGGATTGCTCTCCGTCCTGTGGTTTAATCTTGCCCACTATGCGCTGCGCCCCTGGCCTTGGATCTTGACCGCGCTTGCAGCGGTGGTGCTATACCCTGGATTGGCGCAACCCGAGCGCGGCTACATGATGGTCGCGACTCGCAACACTCCTCATGCGGTTCTCGGGATTCTTCTCGCCGGATTCATGGCCGCTTTCATGTCCACTATCGCTACGCAGCTGAATTGGGGCAGCTCTTATTTAGTGGAAGATTTCTATCGGCGCTTCCTGAAGAAAGATGGAAGTGAAGCGCACTACGTGAACGCCTCGCGGCTGTCGACGGCGTTTCTTTGCGTGGCCGCCGCGGCGGTGGCCTGGCAACTCACCTCCGTTTCTGAAGGATGGAAGATTGTGCTGGAGCTAGGCGCAGGCACCGGCGGCGTCTATTTGCTCCGCTGGTATTGGTGGCGCGTAAATGCTTGGAGTGAAATTTCCGCAATGACCGCGGCGCTGTTAACCACGCTGGCGCTGCATTCGAATGCGCTGTGGATGGCCATCGCCGGAAGGCCGCAACCCTTCAGCGGTTCGGACCCCGTCGTTTTTGCGAAAACCACTTTGTGCACCACCGGTGTAACCACAATTGTGTGGATCACTGTCACCCTGCTTACCGCACCGGAACACGGCCACACTCTGGTGAGGTTTTACAAAAAAGTTCGCCCGCAAATCACCGGATGGAAGCCAGTGGCAAAGCTCGCGGGCGATGAAACGGTCACGCGTGATCTGGGCCGCAATCTCTTGAGCTGGCTGCTGGGCTGCGCTATGGTCTACACCATGCTCGCCTGCATCGGAGCTTTGTGCTTCGGCCGCTATTCCTCTGCCGGAATCTTCGGCGCTGTTGCGGTCGTTTCTGCCCTGGCCATCTCCCGGTCCATGCCCAAGCCCAACGAGTGGCGCGTAGACTAAAGTGGATTCAGCCGCAACGCCGAACTCCGCATCCGGCAACAAGGGCCAATTCCACGCAGTTCTTGCAGGGTTCCTTGGATGGACGCTCGACGCGTTTGATTTCTTCATCGTTGTGTTCCTTTTCGATCGGCTTGCCGCGCAATTCGGCGTCACCAAGAAAGACATCGTTTTCACTACTGCTGTGACCCTCGCGATGCGGCCCGTGGGCGCATTGTTGTTCGGGCTCCTGGCCGATCGCTTCGGGCGCCGCATCCCGTTGATGGGTAACGTCATCTATTTTTCGATCATCGAGTTGTTATGCGGCTTTGCCCCCAGTTTCAAAGTGTTCCTGATTCTCCGCGCGCTCTTCGGAATTGGCATGGGCGGAGAGTGGGGCGTTGGCGCTTCGCTGGCGATGGAAGCGGCGCCGGTACGCTGGCGGGGAATCCTCAGCGGAATTCTGCAAAGCGGCTATTCGATCGGTTTTCTTCTGGCCTCACTCGCTGCCAGGTTCCTCTTGCCTGCTTGGGGATGGCGGCCGATGTTCTGGATCGGCGCTCTGCCCGCCCTGCTGGCGCTGTACATTAGAACGAAAGTGCCGGAGTCGGAAGCGTGGAAGCAACACCGGGCGGCAAGCACCGCTCAGGTCTTGCGCGTCGTTGCGCGAGAGTGGAAGCGCTTCGCTTATCTGGTCGTGCTGATGTTCTTCATGATGTTTCTGTCGCACGGAACGCAGGATCTTTATCCCGATTTTCTCAAAGAGGTGCATAAGATCTCGGAAGCGATGCGCGCCAATATCTTGATTATCGCGAATATTGGCGCCGTGGTTGGCGCAATTCTCTTTGGCCACCTCTCGCAAATTGCAGGACGGCGAAAGGGAATGGTCGCCGCGTTGGGATTGTCGCTTTTGCTCATTCCGCTGTGGGCATTTGGCGAAGGTCTTGCCGTGATCGTCGCCGCCTCGTTCTTGATGCAGGCTGGGGTGCAGGGAGCGTGGGGCGTGATCCCCGTACACTTGAATGAGCTGTCAGCCGATGCTGCACGCGGATTGATGCCTGGGCTGGCCTATCAACTTGGCATTCTGTTGGCTTCGCCCACGAATTCCATCGAGTTTGCACTCAGTCACCGCTTCGGATATCAGCGGGCGATTGCTGGCTTCGAAATCGTGACCATCCTGACGCTCGGCCTGCTGCTCTGGCTTGGCACCGAGGCGCATGGCAAAAGCTTTGTCCGCGTCTCTAAACCCAACGTTCCTGAGAATTTGGGGTGAGTCCGCCTTGTTCCGTCGCAGCCAACTCATGATCCGTGCCTCGATGAGAGATTTGTCGAATTTGCTTTCCTTGACGGCGGCTGGATGCGCACCGCGGGCCTATGCTAATATTTCTTTACTGTGCGCCCGTAGCTCAGTTGGATAGAGCGTCTGGCTACGAACCAGAAGGTCGGGAGTTCGAGTCCCCCCGGGCGCACCACTTTCCTCGTGCTTTGCTTTCAATAATAATTTGCAGATGTACCCTTCCTATTGTTTCGAACTTCATGGACAGAAGCGTTCCGCTCTTGGAATACACTGAGAATGGACACCATGAACCTGTACAGGGCCATTGATGTTTGGAAAAGAGTAGACCGAACCACAGCCGTTTGCTATCGGTGCTTTGAATCTCTTCAGTCCAAACGGTACTGCGTGCAGAGTGCCGACTTCTATCGTTTGCCTCTTGATCAGAAACAGGATTCAAATCTTGATTCCCAATTTGTGCAGTTGTTCATCGAACAGGAGCCGTCGAGCCGAACCGCCGAGTATCTGACATTGGACGAAGCTATTGCCGCACATGATAAGGACTTTCGCTAGGTGCGGGTTTACGTTTTTGTCCACGGAGTTGCTCAATTCCGTTAGTGCCCGGTAAGTTCTCCGGGGATCCCGAACATGCTAAAAAAACTCAATGCAGCAGGGCAGTCGAACTCTGGCAAACTCGCCACGGAATCGTAGAGAAGAGTTCTAAGATCGTCCCCTCGGACGCACCATTTCAATAATTCTTTCCTAGGCACTTCCCTCAATCCGAGTTCCTTCGTTCTCAATCCCAAAGTCTCACGCCTCCGCTGCCCGTGATACACTCCGCTCGCTCAAATAACGTCAAATTCTTCAAGGCGGAGGCTCGCAATGATTCGATGGCTAGTAGTGACCGCGGCCCTACTCACGTCAGTGGCCGCCGCCGCGCTCTCCATCGATACCACGGCGCCCGACACTCCCGAACCCGGCTCCGTCGAAGCCATTGCCAAAGCTACCGGCGATCCGCGTTTCCTCTCACCCTGGGTTTCGTATCTTCCGCAATCGCAAACTGTTCCCTCGCCACTCAAGTTTTTCGGCCGCATCCTGGGCGCCCCCGGCGAATTCGTTGACACCGCGAAAGCCCACGCCTACTGCCAAGCCCTTGCCGCCGCGTCACCTCGTGTTCGCGTTTTCTCCATTGGCCGCAGCGAAGAAGGCCGCGAAATCCTGATGCTCGCCGTCGCCGACGAAGCCGGCATTCGCGACCTCGACCGCCTCAAAGCTGCCACAGCCTCCCTCGCCGATCCTCGCACCACGTCGCCTGCTGCTGCCGAGGCGCTCATCGCCACCTCACGCCCGATCTACTACTTCAACGCCGGTTTGCACGCCGACGAAACCGGTTCCGCCGAATCCGTCCTCGAACTCGCCTATCGCCTCGCGGTCTCCGACCAGCCCAACATTCGCAATATCCGCGAGCATCTCATCGTGCTCATCAATCCCGTTTCGAATCCCGATGGCCGCGACAAAATGGTCGAATGGTTTTATCGCTACCTAAAAGGCAAGACCGATCGCGCCACCATGCCCCGCGAGTCTCCGCCCTACTGGTCCAAGTACGCTTTCGTGGACATCAATCGCGACACTCATCAGCAAACGCACGAAACCACCAAAGCCGTTCACCGCATGTTTCATGAATGGCACCCCACCGTCGTCCACGATCTTCACGAAGGCTCGCCGCTCCTGATGACCTGGAACGGCACCGGCCCTTACAATCCCAACATCGATCCCATCACCTACACCGAATTCCTCGAGCTCAGCTTTCACGAAGTTCAGACCATGACCGCGCTCGGCATGCCCGGCGTTTCCACCTGGAATTTCGGCGAAGCTTTCAGCCATCTCTATCTCGATTCCGTGGCCATGAATCACAATAGCATCGGCCGCGGCTATGAAACTCTCGGCAACGGCACCGCCGAAACTTTGCATTACAAGCTTCGCCCCTCGCAAACTTCCATGGAGTGGTACCGCCCATCGCCTCCTCCCGCCGAATTTGACTGGTCCGAGCGCGACAATCTCAATTACAACGAGACCGGCGCGCTCGCTGCTCTCGATTTCGCCGCGCGCAATTCCAAGGAGATGCTTGGCAATTTCTACAAGAAAAGCTGGGACTCCTGGCGCAAGGGCCTCGACGAACCTCCTTACGCTTATCTCATCCCCGAAGATCAGGGCGATCGCCAGCGCGTTGCCGATATGGTGGGCCGCCTGCTCTCACAACGCATCGAAGTCGCCCGTGCACAAAACGCCATCACTCTCAAAGAAGGGAATTTTCCGGCCGGCACTTACGTCGTCCGTCTCGACCAGCCCTATCGCAATTACGCCGTCGATCTCCTATCGCCTCAAGTTTTTCCCAAAGACAAAGGCGAACCTTACGACGATGTTTCCTGGGAATTCCCCGCTAATTTTCATCTTGCCGCCATCCCCACTGCGGATGCGTCCATTCGAAACGCCGCACTCACGCCGCTGAAGGAAACGCCGCAACCAGCGGGCAACGTGTCAGGCGCAGGCCCCGTCTTCCTGCTGAAAGACACCGGCCAGGAGAGTCTTTTCGCTGCCCGCTATCGGTTGGCCTCCTTCAACGTGGAAATCGCCGAGCACTCCTTTCGCGTTGGGAGCAATGAATTTCCCGCCGGCTCCTGGATTCTGCCTGCCAAGGACGGACTCGCTGGCGCACTGCATTCCGTCGCCAACGAATTCGGTCTCGACTTCGTAGGCACTGCATCTGCTCCAACCGTTTCTCATCATGCCGCCACCGTCCCGCGCATCGGCTTGTGGGTTCCCTGGGCGGATACCGACTCCATCGGCTGGATCCGCTACATCCTCGATCAACGCAAAGTCCCTTATACCTATGTACGCGACGAAGACATTCGCGCCGGTAAACTTCGCAACCAATTTGACGTGCTTCTCTATGGCCACGTCGATCTCGAACTCGCAGAACAAATTGAAGGCCTGCCCAAACGTTGGGGCCCCATGCCCTTCAAGAAAACGCCGCAGACTCCCAGCTTCGGCACGCCCGCCGAGTCCGACGACATCACCGGCGGAATCGGCTATGCCGGTCTCGCGGAAATTCAACGCTTCGTGGACAACGGCGGCTTGCTCGTAACCTTGGGCAGCGGTTCCATGCTCGCTCTCAATGGCGGCCTCGTGCGCGGCGTGCGCTCAGTGGCCGGCGGCGTTCCGCGCAGCACCGCGGGCGGAGGCTCGGCTTCCGCCGCTGCCGCACAGAATTCCGTCACGCGCACTCCCGGTGCGAACGTGCGCGTCACCTTCGTGCGCCCGGATCACCCGATTGCCTACGGTTACCCGTCGCACACCCACGTGTTCCGCCAGAACTTTCCGCTCTACAACGCTCCCCGCGCCTGGCTGCGCATGGCCTATTGCACCACTTGCCTCGATGGGCCAGAAGACCGCTCCGGCATCGTCCTCGAATGGGGCGACTCCGCCGGAGCCCCGTTTGTTATCAGTGGCCAGGCCTGGGGCGAAGACAATCTCTTCCGCCGCCCCGCCATTCTCGACATGCCCACCGGGCGCGGCCACGTCATCTCGTTCAACTTCAATCCCTTCCACCGCGACATGAATCGCGGCGATCATCGTCTCGTTTGGAACGCCATCCTAAATTGGCAGGCAATTCTTTCCACCAAAGCGCCGGCGAACGCCTCCGCGTCCGGCGACTCGGATGAATCGGAACCCTGATTTTTCGCCGCGCGAAGGAGATTCGGTCAGCGCCGTTTCTTGCTTTCGATCTGCGCCACCCGTGACTTCACCATTTTCTTGACCAGCCCACTCGGCAGCGGCTTGTTCGTCGGGAATTGGATGGTTCCTTTGGATAGGGTGAAGCCCTTCAATTCTCTCTTGAATTCTTCGATCACCGCGGCCGTCGGAAACAGGCTGCAGTGGTCCGCAAAGGCCGCATACCACACCAGCACTCCGTTGTGCTTGAACGCAGGAATCCCGTAGCTGATGATCTCGGTAGCTTCCCCCGGCGCCGCGGCCCGAATCGCTGCGCGCACCTTGTTCAATGTGGTGCGTGCGGGCTCCGGGACGCCGGCAAGATAGTCAGCAACGCTTTTCGCTGCGCCCCTGCCTTTTGCTGCAGAACTGCGATTGCCCGATTTCCGTTTCTTCATGTGGGCCATGCTAAAAGAACTTCCACTTCAAGTCCATGCCGCAAGCCGCCAAGACCATTCCGGCCAATCCACGGGAGTCCGATCACTGTCCCGCCGGCCGCTACGGAAATTTACTTGACAGAATTTGACCTCAGTAGCAGGATGCGGGCAGTTTCTCTCTCGGAATTGACGTCTAGTCGCGGCCTATTACGATCACGATGAGCGCTCGCGCTCCCAGAACGAGCAGGTCCATCGCCTATTTGTACGGCTTGAGTCTCTCGTACTCTCCCTCGGAGCTTGGTTCTCGCCTCATTAGTCCCCGCAATCCGGCGCTTCGTCTTTGTTGCTCGTCCCTTTTTCCGTGCGCGCACACTCCTGCACGGAAAAAGATTGAGTGAACTGCGTCGCCGTCGGGGCACCTGCTGTGCGGTGAAGTTTGGGCGCGTCTACTAGTCAGAATAGTTGGGCCCAGCAACTCTCTTGGGAGGCTTTGAGTCATGCGTAATCCCCAGCCGAATCCCCAGCCGTCATCCTCAATGCATCTGACGGGCGCAAAACTTCGTGCCTCGTTCGCACGATTGGCCGCGCTCGCCCGCAGTCTCAAGCCGCTGCGCGTCTTTTCGATGATCTCTTTCGCGGGCGCCCTTCTGCTCGCGTCTATCTTCCTCCATCCAAATCCAGTCAAGCACTCCGCGGCAAAGGAGCTGACGCTCTCCGCCGCTGCAACTTCAGAGACCAGCGCACAGCCGGCTCAGCCGCAGGCGGAACCGAAGCAAAACGCAAAGCGAACTGGGAAGAAGCTTGTGACCAAGGTGGTGAAGGGCGCGGACAAGAAAACGGATTCGAAATCGCAAAGCGAACCACAAAAACTCCCGGCGCCCGGCGCTCGACCGGCACAAGAGCTGCGGCTTTCCCCCGGTGCGCCTCCTGCAAACGAAGAAGGAGGACAAGCAGAAAACGGCGACGAGATTCGCGAAAGAGGGAACTGGTTCCACGATCAGCGCGCCTATCCCTTCCAGCACATTCCTTCGGGGGCTCTGCAGGAAGCCATTCGTCAGCGCGACGCCATGAAGCAACGGCAGCGCGCGCAGAGCCAAATCAACCCGCAAGCCGTCATCACGTTTCCCGGCGACGCGCTCTGGCACCTCATGGGCCCGCAGCCGGTCAACGAACTCTTCAGCGTGAACTCCGGTTTCCCGACGGCATCGGGCCGCGTGACGGCCATCGCCGTCGATCCCAGCGATGCGACAGGCCAAACCGTTTATATCGGCGGCGCCGCGGGCGGTGTCTGGAAGACCACGAATGGTGGCACAACTTGGACCGTGCTCACGGACACCCAACCATCCTTGGCAGTCGGCTGCATCACCATCGATCCCAATAATCACAACACTATCTATGTGGGAACAGGCGAAGAGAATTTCAACGGTGACGCCTTTTACGGCGCCGGAGTTTTAAAATCCACTGACGGCGGCACGACCTGGACGCAAATGGGCGCAATCCCCTTTGCGCAAGTACTGGGACCGCAAACGGGCGGTGCGCTCATCGGCCAAATCGCCGTGCAGCCAGGAAATTCCAGCATCGTGCTCGCAGCCGTTTCTTTTTTTGTTGGCGGAACCGTCGGCGGAATTTATCGCTCGACCGACGGAGGCAGCACCTGGGCAGAAGACGCATCTCCCCAGGGAGTAGCGGCAACGCAAGTCGTCTTCGAATCTACAGTCAATGCAGGAACCACCGCCACCGCTTGGGCCGCGATGGGCAACCCCTTCGGCGAAGCCGCAAACGGCATCTACAAGTCTACCGACTCCGGCGCGACCTGGACAAAGCAAGCAGGCGGTTTACCCACAGTCAATGTCGGCCGCATCATCCTCGGTTATGCACCAAGCACTTCCGGCGCTGGCGCTACGGTTTACGCGGCGATAGCGAATTCTTCCGGAAGCTCCGCAAATCTTTTGGGCTTTTTCAAAACCACAAACGGTGGGACTGCATGGACAACGCTCGGGAGTACTCCTACCTTTTGCAATAGCCAGTGTTTTTACGACATGGCGATTGGTGTTCATCCGACGAACCCGCTAGTGGTGGTAGTCGGTGGCGGGGCCGGCCCAGACAATTTCTCGTCGCTGTTCGAAACCATAAATGGTGGCAGCACGTGGACCGGGACTGGGGGCGACGATTTTACTGGCGGGCCGGGAAGTATCCATCCCCACGTGGACACGCACGCAATTGTTTTCACTCCGCAAAGCACAACGTTGAGGCTTTACGTCGGCAACGACGGCGGCATGTGGCGCACTGACAGCCCCGTACAGGGAACAGTTTCACCAACGTGGGTGGACCTGAACGCAACGCTAGCCACCATACAGTTCTATCCCGGCCCCTCCGCGGGCATCGGTGATGAGAATTTCGGCTTTGGCGGTACGCAGGACAATGATACGGAGCTGTTTTCAGGGAATCTTGCTTGGGACAACGTCTTCGCTTGCGGAGATGGCGGCTTCACGGCGATCGATCCAAATATCCCCACCTCGATCTACACCACGTGCGATAGAGGTGCCTCTAGCATTATCCGCAAATCTGTCTTCAATGGCTCCATATCCACCGGCCAAACGTTTAACCCCGCCGATTCCGGCATCGTCCGCAGCGACACTGCACAATTCATCCCGCCTTTGACCATTGATCAAAGTAATCCGAACACTCTGTATTTCGGCACCTGCCGCGTGTACCAGACTACGGATGGCGCGAACACCTGGACTCCCATCAGCGGTGACCTCAGCGCGGGAAACGCCACGCCAACAACCTGCCCGAGCCCCGGTACCGCCGGCACCATCACCACTATGGACGTAGCCCACCAGAATTCCAGCGTCGTCCTCGCAGGCACCAGCAACGGCAAAGTGTGGGAGACCACCACGGGCGGAATCTCGTGGAATGAGATCGATACAGGATTGCCTGCCCGTCACGTTACCGCCGTTCGAACCAAGCGCAACGACGCCACTGGCATGATTGCCTACGTCACGCTCTCCGGCTTCGGCGCCTGCGCGGGCTGCGGCGGCACTCCCGGCCACGTTTTCAAAACCATCAATGGCGGCACCACCTGGACCAACATCAGCGGCGACCTCCCCGACATCCCCGTCAACGACCTCATCGTCGACCACAGCAGCAATCCAGCTTTTGATGCACTCTACATTGGCACTGACGTCGGCGTCTTCTCCTGCCCGGATCCAGAAGCCGCAACTCCCTGCACGAATTGGACGGTCCTCGGCGATGGACTCCCGAACTCGCCCGTTCTTGGTCTCGCCATGCGCCGCTCTTCCCGCATCCTCCGCGCCGCCACTCACGGCCGCAGCATGTGGAGTATCCAGCTGACCGATGTGAGTCCGCCGCCGCTTGCCGCGCTTAGTTCCGTAACGCCCGGAGCAGTAAAAGTGGGCGCAGCCACGTTGCCCGTCGACATCTTCGGCCTGAACCTCAGCGCTAGCACCCAGGTCTTTTTCGATGGCGCAAGCGTGGGAGCCGCGACCTTCGTGGACACCACCCACCTGACCGTCACCGTCAACTCCAGCTTTTTCACCAACGGCATCGTCTATCAGGTCTCCATCACGGACCCCGCTGGCGCCGACACCAGCACTCTCCCCTTCACCGTCATGAATCCGATTTTGAACGCTGTGTCGATGACTCCACCAAGCACGACGGTCGGCACTCCTGTGACGCTGCACTTCACCGGATCGAATTTTGTAAACGGCACTTCGGTCATCCTCAGCAGCTTTCCTCTTCTTCCACTTACCGGAGGCGTAGCCTCCGCAGGTGGCACCGTTTTTGATGTGCCCATCCCATCCTTCCTGCTCACCGCGCCAGCTGCTATTACCGTCAATGTCACGAACCCCCTACCCGGTGGCGGACCAAATCCCCCATTTTCCTTCCCCTTTACGATCAACCCCGACCCCAACCCACACGCCGTCTTTATTCCTTCGTCCATCACGCTAGGGCCGATTCCTGTGGGAACAAACACATCAACCACCAATTTCTCAATTCAAAACGTTGGTGGAGCAGCGCTGAATATCACGGCTGCTACTTTGACAGGCACGAATGCCGCGAACTTTGCATTCGTAGCCGCAACCAGCGCTCCGAGCTGCAATTTCGAAACGAGCGGCATCGCATCCGTAGCGGCTGGCACGTCCTGTTTCTTCGGTATCAAATTTAGCGCCAACACTCCGCCCGGGCAGGCCAACAGTGTCGCGACACTAAATGTTACGGACAATTCCGGCGGGACTGCAGGCACGGTCCAACACATATCCGTGACCGGCCTCGTTGGCCCGGTCGTATTCATCTCGCCCGTTAATTTCGGCGCGGTGACCGTGAATACCACCAGCCCGACCATGAATTCGACCGTGCTCAGCTTTGGCGGCGGAGCTACCGTAACGGCTGTCGGCATCAGCGGCGCGAACCAAGCCGATTTCAAAGTGGTCGCTGCGGCAACGGGGCCCGGTACTAATCCAGACTGCGGTGCCGTGCCATTCTTGCTAGTTGCAAACACGCCCTGCGACATCGGCTTGCAATTCACGCCATCCATCGTCGGCAACGAAACCGCTACGATCAGTCTTACGGACAATGCCATCGCTTCGCCGCAAAGCGCGCTTCTTACCGGCGTGGGAGTCGAAGTCACTTCGATCTCTCCCTCCATCGTCCCCACCGGCGGTCCCGCGTTCACTCTCACCGTGAACGGCGGCGGTTTCGCCCCGAGCGCCGTCGTCAATCTCAACGGCAGCACGCGCTTGACCACCTTCGTCAGCGCCAATCAGCTCCAGGCCTCCATCCCGGCCTCAGACATCGCTACCGCCGGCAATCGCGCCATCACTGTTACGACACCCGTACCAGGTGGCACGACCTCCGAACCCAAAACTCTGGTCGTCGCGCAAGCCACCGTCTCCACCAACGACAACATTAACTTCGCCACCAGCGCCAACACCCCTCCGTTCCGCATCACGGAAGACACCACCCAAGCCACCGTGAACACCGGCGGCATCGCCGATCCCACGCCACCTTGCGCACCCGGCACTGCTACTCAAGGCGGCAAGGCGCGTAGCGTGTGGTTCACGGCCACGCCTCCCACCAACGGCAGAGTAGTCTTTGATACGCGCTTCAGCAGCTACCCCACAATTCTCTCTGCCTGGACAGGTACGCCCGGAAGCCTCGTGAGTGCAGGCGCCTGCGCTAGCGGAAACGTGCCCGGAGCAGTACCCGCGTCACAGATCGTAGTGAACGTGCCCGGTGGAACGAAATTCTTCCTGATGGTCAGCGACGCCAGCGCCACTGGAGCCGGGGGAACCTTGACGTTCAGCCTGGATTTCCAGGCCACCGCGCCCGCCAATGATGACAACGCCACACCGACAGTGATCGCCGCAGCACCATTCACCAATTCGACGAACAACATCCAGGCTACGCCCAACACGAATGGGCATTTGGATCCGGCTCTACCGGCGGGCTGTGCGACAGGAGCAGCCAGCGCGGGCCAGGCCAACAGCATTTGGTACAAGTTCACCGCACCGAGCGCCGGAACTATCACGGCTGACACACTCACCAGTCCCTACGACACAATTCTAAATGCGACGAGCGGAACTCCTGCCGGCACACAGGTAGCATGCAACAATGACGCCACCGCCGGAATCGCGCAGTCCCAAGTGTCTTTCGCCGCCACCAGCGCCACCACGTATTTCTTCATGGTCTCCTCCTTCCTCGGCGACGGCGGCACCACCAATTTCCACCTCACCTTCACGCCGGGCGGCGTGGGAGCTCCCGCGAAACTGGCCATCACGACTCAGCCGACCAATGTAGCGGCGGGCGCCTCAATCACCCCGGCTGTGCAAGTAACGATTCAGGATGCCGCCGGCAATACTGTCACGACCGCGACGAACTCTGTGACCATGGCCATCGGGACGAACCCTTCGGCTGGCACGCTCTCGGGCACCACCACTGTCGCGGCCGTGAACGGCGTCGCCACCTTCTCGAATCTCAGCATCAATAATGTAGGCACAGGCTATACCTTGGCCGCCAGCGCTACCGGTCTCACCGGCGCAACCAGCGCGGCGTTCAACGTAACGCCAGGACCGCCGGCGAAGTTGGCGTTCTCCGTCCAGCCCACCAACGTCGCAGCGGGTGCCTCCATCGCTCCGGCCGTGCAAGTTACGGTTCAGGATGCGCAGGGCAACACCGTCACTACCGCCACGAATTCCATTACCATGGCCATCGGCACGAATCCCGGCGGCGGAACTCTGTCGGGTACCACGACAGTCGCAGCTGTAAACGGCATAGCTAGCTTCGCGAATCTCAGCATCAACAAAACCGGTACCGGCTACACCCTCGCTGCCAGCGCCACGGCTCTCACGGGTTCAACCAGCACTGCATTTAACGTCACCCCAGGAGCAGCGACGAAGCTAGCCTTCTCTGTCCAGCCGACCAATGTGGGCGCAGGAGCAGCGATCGCTCCGGCAGTCCAGGTCACCATCCAGGATGCGCAGGGCAACACCGTCACGACCGCCGCGAATTCCATCACCATGGCGATCGGGACGAATCCCGGCGGCGGCACTTTATCAGGCACCACTTCGGTAGCCGCAGTGAATGGTATTGCTACATTTTCTAACTTGAGTATCAACAACACTGGTGTCGGCTACACCCTGGCCGCCAGCGCCACCGGTCTCACCGGCGCGACCAGCGCTGCCTTCAACGTTTCCGCGGGAGCCGCAACAAAGCTGGCTTTCACCGTCCAACCGACGAACGTAGCAGCGGGTGCCTCGATTAGTCCGTCCGTGCAAGTGACTGTCGAGGATGCAGGCGGCAATCCCATTACCACCGCGACGAATTCCATCACCATTGCTATCGGCACCAATCCCGGTGGCGGCACTTTATCCGGCACCACTACAGTCGCTGCGGTAAATGGCGTCGCGACTTTCTCGAACTTGAGCATTAACAAGACCGGGACCGGCTACACACTCGCGGCCAGCGCCACAGGTCTCACTGGATCATCCAGCACTGCGTTCAACGTGACTGCGGGAGCCGCGGCAAAGTTGGCGTTCTCCGTTCAACCGAGCAACGTCGCCGCAGGCGCGTCGATCACTCCAGCCGTGCAGGTCACGGTTCAGGACGCTCAGGGTAATACCGTCACAACTGCCGCGAATTCCATCACCATGGCCATCGGCACCAACCCGTCGAGCGGAACACTCTCGGGTACAACCGCGGTCGCTGCAGTAAACGGTGTGGCCAGTTTCGCGAATCTCAACATCAACGCTGCGGGAACGGGCTACACCTTGGCGGCCAGCGCTACCGGTCTCACGGGGACAACCAGCACTGCTTTTAACGTCACCGCGGGAGCCGCGGCAAAGCTGGCATTCTCAGTGCAGCCGACGAATGTCGCAGCAGGCGCGTCGATTACTCCGGCAGTGCAGGTCACCGTCCAGGATGCACAGGGCAACACCGTCACGACGGCGGTGAATTCCATCACCATGGCCATCGGAACGAACCCCAGTGGCGGAACGTTGTCGGGCACTACGACAGTCGCTGCGGTCAACGGCGTAGCCAGCTTCGCAAATCTCAGCATCAACAAGACCGGAACCGGCTACACACTGGCCGCCAGCGCCACCGGCCTCACGGGCGCAGCCAGCACTGCTTTTAACGTCACCGCGGGAGCCGCGGCAAAGCTGGCATTCTCAGTGCAGCCGACGAACGTCGCCGCAGGCGCGTCGATTACTCCGGCAGTGCAGGTCACCGTCCAGGATGCACAGGGCAACACCGTCACGACGGCGGCAAATTCCATCACTATGGCCATCGGCACGAACCCCAGTGGTGGAACTTTGTCAGGCACGACTACCGTCGCGGCCGTAAACGGCGTAGCCAGCTTCGCGAATCTCAGCGTCAACAAGACCGGAACCGGTTACACCCTCGCTGCCAGCGCAGCGGGACTCACTGGCGCAACCAGCACTGCGTTCAACGTGACCGCAGGAGCCGCGGCAAAGCTGGCATTCTCCGTGCAGCCAACCAACGTCGCGGCAGGCGCGTCGATCACTCCGGCAGTCCAGGTCACCGTTCAAGATGCGCAGGGCAATACCGTCACGACGGCTGTGAATTCCATCACCATGGCCATCGGAACGAACCCCAGTGGCGGAACGTTGTCGGGCACTACGACAGTCGCTGCGGTCAACGGCGTAGCCAGCTTTGCGAACCTCAGCATTAACAAGACTGGGACGGGCTACACGCTCGCGGCCAGCGCTACCGGTCTGACTGGCGCAACTAGCACTGCTTTCAACGTCACCGCTGGAGCAGCGACGAAGTTGGCCTTCTCTGTCCAGCCGACTAATGTGGGTGCGGGCTCTACGATCACCCCGGCCGTGCAAGTTACCATTCAAGACGCACAGGGTAACACCGTCACGACGGCGGCAAATTCCATCACCATGGCTATCGGGACGAACCCCGGCGCCGGAACCTTGTCGGGCACCACCTCGGTCGCCGCCGTGAACGGCGTAGCTACCTTCTCCACCCTTAGCATCAACAACGCAGGAACCGGCTACGCACTGGCCGCCAGCGCCACCGGTCTCACCGGTGCAACCAGCAGCGCTTTCAACGTGACCAGTGGTACCGCAGCGAAATTGGCGTTTACAGTCCAGCCGACGAATGTCGGTGCCGGCTCCACGATCACCCCGTCAGTGCAAGTGTCCGTCCAGGACGCCCAGGGGAACACCGTTACTACTGCCACAAATCTCATCACCATCGCGATCGGAACGAACCCCGGTGGCGGAACGTTGTCTGGCACGACAGCGGTCGCCGCCGTGAACGGAGTCGCTACCTTCTCCACCCTCAGCCTCAACAACACAGGAACGGGCTACACGTTGGGCGCTACTGCCGCAGGTCTGACAAGCGCCACCAGCGCTGCCTTTAACGTCACTAGCGGAACTGCGTCGAAACTGGCATTTACCGTGCAGCCCACAAACGTGGGCGCGGGAGCGGCAATCACGCCAGCGGTACAAGTGACCATCCAGGACGCCCAAGGCAACACCGTCACGAGTGCCGCGACTTCCATCACTATGGCCATAGGTACGAACCCCGGTGGCGGAACCTTGTCGGGCACCACATCGGTTGCTGCCGTCAATGGCGTTGCCACGTTCTCCAATCTCAGTATCAACAGCGCAGGCACAGGCTACACGCTGGCCGCCAGCGCTACGGGTCTCACTGGAGCGACCAGTAGTGCGTTCAACGTGACCGCAGGAGCAGCGACTAAGCTGGCGTTCTCCGTACAGCCGACGAATGTCGTCGCTGGTTCGTCCATCGTCCCGGCAGTTCAAGTGACCATCCAGGATGCTCAGGGCAACACCATCACGACCGCGGCGAACTCCATCACCATGGCCATCGGGACCAATCCGAGCGGCGGAACTTTGTCTGGCACGACCTCAGTTGCCGCTGTCAATGGCGTCGCTACCTTCGCGAATCTCGGCATCAACAAGACCGGGAACGGCTACACCTTGGCCGCCAGCGCCACAGGTCTCACTGGGGCGACCAGCACCGCATTTAACGTGACCGCAGGAGCCGCGTCGAAGTTGGCGTTCACCGTGCAGCCCACAAACGTAGGTGCGGGAGGAGCGATCACTCCCGCCGTGCTAGTGGCTGTACAGGATGCCAGTGGCAACACCATCACGACTGCTACAAACTCCATCACCATGGCCATCGGCACAAACCCAGGCGGCGGAACGCTCTCGGGCACGACCACGGTTGCTGCCGTAAATGGCGTCGCTACTTTCTCCAACCTGAGCATCAACCACGCCGGGACAGGCTATACCCTCACCGCAACCGCCACAGGTGTGACCACCGCGACCAGCGTTGTGTTCAACGTGGCAACCGCGGCGGCATCGCAGTTGGTGTTCACGGTCCAGCCGACTAGTGTGGGCGCTGGTTCGGCCATCACTCCGGCGGTGCAAGTCACCGTCGAGGATGCCCTTGGAAACACCATCACCACCGCGACGAATTCCATCACCATGGCCATCGGGACGAACCCGGCTGGCGGAACGCTTTCGGGCACCACGACCGTCGCAGCCGTAAATGGCGTGGCTACTTTTTCGAACCTAAGCATCAACGCCGCGGGCACCGGCTACACGCTGTCCGCTAGCGCGACCGGCCTGACCAGTGCCACTAGCTCTGCTTTCAACGTCACGACCGGAACAGCGGCCAAACTCGCGTTCACTGTGCAGCCAACAAACGTTGGAGCGGGCTCCACCATCGCTCCGGCCGTGCAAGTTGCCATTCAGGATGCGCAAGGGAACACCGTCATTACCGCAGCAAATTCTCTGACCATAGCCATCGGCACAAACCCCGCAGGGGGGACCTTGTCAGGCACGACCGCGGTAGCCGCCGTCAATGGCGTAGCCACTTTCTCTACTTTGAATATCAACTCCGCAGGCACCGGCTACACCTTGACCGTCAGCGCCGCGGGCCTCACGAGCGCCACCAGCACTGCCTTCAATGTCACCAGCGGCACGGCTGCGAAGCTGGCGTTTAAGGTCCAGCCCTCGAACGTGGCAGCCGGAGCATCCATCACCCCGGCAGTGCAAGTGACCATCCAGGACGCCCAGGGAAACACCGTCACAACCGCAGCCAATTCCGTGACCATGGCTATTGGCACGAATCCATCAGCGGGCACGCTCTCCGGCACCGCGACCGTCGCAGCCGTGAATGGTGTCGCCACTTTCTCGAACCTCAGTATCGACAAGCTAGGCACCGGCTACACCCTGTCGGCCACTGCCACCGCTCTAACCAGCGCCACCAGCACGGCCTTCAATGTCACCGCTGGGGCCGCGACCAAGCTGTCCTTCACCGTTCAACCCTCTAACGTCGCGGCTGGTTTGTCGATCGCCCCGGCAGTGCAAGTGACGATTGAGGATGCGGGCGGAAACATCGTTACAACCGCCACGAATTCCATCACCATGGCCATCGGGACCAATCCGAGCGGCGGAACTTTGTCTGGCACGACGTCTGTTGCCGCTGTCAATGGCGTCGCTACCTTCGCGAATCTCAGCATCAACAAATCTGGCACCGGCTACACGCTCGCGGCCAGCGCCACGGGTCTCACCGGGACAACTAGCAGCGCCTTCAACGTAGTCGCAGGGGCTGCCGCCAAGCTTGTGTTTGCTGTGCAGCCTTCGAACGTCCTCACCGGCGCGGCAATTACACCTACGGTGCAAGTGACCGTTCAGGACGCCCTCGGCAACACCGTCATTAGCGCCGTCAACCCGGTCACCATGGCCATCGGCACCAATCCATCCGCCGGAACGCTCTCCGGCACGACCACTATCGCCGCCGTGAACGGCATCGCCGCGTTCTCCACTCTCAGCATCAACAAGGCTGGGACCGGCTACACGCTGATAGCCACTGCAGCCGGTCTCACCAGTGCTACCAGCGCTAGTTTCAACGTTAATAATCCCGTTCCCACTGTCGCGTCCTTGGTTCCGGCCAACGTGAATGCCGGCAGCGGGATCCTTTTGCTGACGATTAACGGCACAAACTTTGCGACCGGCGCCACAGTCACCTTCGGCTCGGATCCGGCGGCCCTCGTTCCGGTCACCAACACAGGAACGGTCATCACCGTTAATATTCCAGCCGCGGATCTCGCCGCCGGTGGCATGTTCCCGGTCGTCGTGACCAATCCGGGACCCGGCGGCGGGCCCTCCGCGGTCACAGCAAATTCCACGTTCATCGTCAACAATCCCGTTCCGACAGTTTCGAAAGCTGCGGCTGCCGGCCTGACGCACATCTCCGGCGGAGCGGCCTTCACGTTGACACTGACGGGCACTAACTTTGTTTCCACTTCCACCGTAAACTTCAACGGCGCTGCCGTGACCACGCACTTCGGCACCGCCACGCAACTCACCGCGGACATTCCCGCCGGCGCCGTTGCAAAAGCTGGCAATGTGAATGTCACCGTCACCAATCCTGCTCCGGCAGGCGGCACATCCGCTCCACCGTTTGTCTTTACTGTGGACGGCTTCACCGCGGCTGGCCCGGCAAATACAAACGTGGCCGACGGCAAGGTCGCCATGATCGAAATCGACGTCACACCAACGGTCAATGGTTTCACGAATCCGGTCACCTTCAGCGTTACCGGCTTGCCCAAAAACACTTCGTTTGTTTTCATGCCGACATCGGTCACGCCGGGCGCCGCCGTCGGAAAAACAATCTTGCAAATCACCACCAAGGCCAGCAGCGGTGTGCCGCCATCGTCTCCATTCGAACGGCCGCCGTCGCCGCTCCTGCGCCTCTTGCCGCTGGTGTGGATCGCCGCGCTGCTCGCGGGAATTTACGCCATGTTCCTCCTTCGCAGAACTCCGCTCCAACTACGGCGCTACGCAGCCATCGTGCCGCTCGCGTTGCTGCTCCTTACCGGGGCGGTGCTCGCTGGCTGCGCGGGCCAATTTACTGGAACGCCGAAGGGAGCGGCGCCGCTGGTAGTCACCGCGACGTCCGGCACGATGTCGCAGACGGACAACGTTACGCTGACGGTTCAGTAAGATGCAGCGTTCAAAACAGAATTAGCTACAATACTTGTGGGAGCGAGCCTTGGAGAATGCAGATTCTCTGGGGCCCGTTTCTTTTTTGGAAGCAGTGCAGTGAGCTGAAATGTGCATTTGTCGCGCGTGAAAAATTGTTGCTGGCGCAGGCGATTCTAGTAAAGAATTCCAAGGCATGAGCGGATTTGCGGGAATGCGGGTGCTGGCGCTGGAAAGCCGGCGCGCCGCGGAACTTTCTAAGTTGATTTCCACGTACGGTGGCGAGCCGGTGGTTGCGCCGTCAATGCGCGAAGTTCCACTGGAATCGAATACGGAAGCGCTGGCATTCGCGAAAAAACTTTTTGCGCGCGAATTCGACGCGGTGATTTTCTTGACTGGTGTTGGTTCGCGCGCGCTTCTCGCCGTTGTCGAAACCGCGCACAAACGCGAGGACTACGTCGCGGCGCTGCAGCGCGTGAAAGTAGTTGCGCGCGGACCGAAGCCTGTTGCTGCGCTGCGCGAAATCGGCATCACGCCGGCGCTCGTTGTTCCTGAGCCAAATACCTGGCGCGAACTTTTGCGCGCGCTCGACGAATCCTCGAATTCCCCAGCAGGAATTCGCTTGCGCGGCGCGCGCGTTGCTGTCCAGGAATACGGCGTATCGAATCCCGAATTGATTGCTGGCCTCAACGAGCGCGGCGCGCACGTGACGCGCGTTCCGGTTTACCAATGGGCGCTGCCGGAAGATCTCGCTCCGCTTCGCGCTGCGGTGCGAGCGCTGGCGGATGGAAAAATCGACGTCGTACTTTTCACCACCGGCGTGCAGGCCGTGCATCTTTTTCAAGTCGCGGCGGAGATGAATCTCGAAGAAGCCGTGCGCTCCGGATTGCAGCGCGCCTTGGTCGCCGCGATCGGGCCGACGACTTCGGAAGAACTTTTGCGGCGCGGTATCACGCGCGATCTCGAACCATCCCATCCGAAAATGGGTTTTCTGGTAAAGGAAGCGGCGGAACGCGCGGCGGCTCTCGTTCAATGGAAGCGGGAACGCAAAACCTCCGCTTGAATCGCTGATTCAGCTTGCGCCCGACTCATGGTGTTGCTGTTGCGTCTGAATATTTGCGCCAGGCACTGGCGCGAATTGCGGCGCAGGCTTCAGCGCGCGGAGTTTTGCGTCGCGGTTGCGGCCATGGCTGACTTCGTTCCAGCGACAATTTCAAAAGCGACGTTGGCCTCGATGAGGGCTTCCATCTCTTCGGCCACGCGTTCGGGCAGGAGAGGGTCGCCGATTTTCAGGCGAACGACGTTTCTTCCATCGCGGGCGGCGGAGATGAGCAGAGCATTAATTTTTTCCTGCGGGATGCCCTCGTGCTCCGCGAGCTTGTCCACGTCGCGCACTTGGGCAGAGGCCGGGATCAGTTCCAGGATTTCCGGTGATACGCCATCATCGTGCAGCACAACTTCCGCGGCGCGCAGCAAGCCGAGCGCTTCTGGCGTAAGGAGATCGGGATCTCCTGAACCCGTTCCCATCAGATAGATTTTTCCTCGCATCGTTGGTTCACCTGTTCCGTGATCCGGCCGGTGGCCGGAGCCCACGGCAAGCCTTCTGGCCAAAGGCTACCACTTTCGTGCGCGGCCATCGCCGCAAAAGTTTTCATTCTCACTATCGAAAAATCGCATCGAGAGCCTCGCAAAATGGCCCGTCCCCCGCCATTTCTGGAACTTAGCCCGGAGCGCTTGGCGCGGAGATCTCCGCCCTTTACCGTTTTCCCTGGTTTTTCCGCTTTGACCGGCGTTTCCGGAGGAGTTCCTCGCCCTGCCCTATGCGGAAGAGCAAAGAAGCTTGCCGGCTCGCAACTGCATGCAGGCGGCGCTTGCGCTCCTCGGGGTCGAGGTTTGCGGCAAAGATATTCTCGCGCATCTTTCCCAGGTGTTCGAGCCAGGGTTCGTACTCCGGGCCAAACTGTTCTTCCAGCTCTTTGCGCAATCGCTGGGCAAGCGAGGGGCTTTTCCCAGCGGTGGAAATGGCGATCTGCAGGGCCCCGCGCTGGACTACCGAGGGGTAGTAGAAATCGCAGAGTTCGGGGACGTCCACGACGTTGCAGCGCACGCCGCGGCGCTTCGCTTCGCGGAAGATTTTGCGGTGCAGCTTTGTCGAAGACGTTGCGGCCACCACCAGGAACATGCCTTTCAGGTCGGCCGGCTGGAATCGCCTTTGCTCCCAATCGATCTTTTTAGCTTCGGCCCATGATTGCACGACGGGGGTTGCTTCCGGGGCCACGACGCGAAGGCGCGCGCCGGTGACCATCAGGCTCTCAATCTTGGACTCCGCGACGGTTCCAGCGCCAACGACCAAGCAGGGCCGACCCGACAGTTTCAGGAACATCGGGAACAGGCTCGGGGGCTTTTTATCTTGGCTCACGTCAGTCGTTTCTCCCGGAAAGAAAGAAGTAGTGTAGCGCAGGGCGGGAGCTGGGCGGAGGGCTGACCGGAATGTCTGTCCGGCGCTGAGACCAATTGCGCAGAGGCGCACGGCTAAGCTGAGGGCGGAGGAAATCATGGCTTCAGGGTAAGCAGCACACGATAGACGAGGATCTTAAACAATTCGAGCAGGTCGCGGGTGCTGGCCTGGACTGCAGAAGGATGTGGGTCGGTGGGTTCCAGGAAAGAGATTGGGACAGGGAGCAGGGTGACCTGCAGGCCAATGGGTAGGAGAGATTGGCAACACATGCGGATGCGACGGAGGTGGGTGTCCTTGCTGATTAGGAGGAGCGATTGGACTTCAGGGTGCGCGGCGAGCCATCGGGCGAGGGCGACAATCTCCGTGAGAGTGCCGAAACGGCGTGGCTGGACGTGCTCGACGTGACTTTCCTTGCCTTGGAACAAAACAAAGTAGTGGCGGTGTTGAGGGGGCAGGTCCTGAGCGAGTTTCAGAAGATCCAAGGGAGATGGCAGGGGCATCTTGGAAAAGCGGCGGATTTCGAACCGGCCCACGCTGAACAATAGTTTTGGGGCAACCCCTTCCCGAAAAAGTTGAAGGGCGTAGTGTTTGCGGCTCATGTGGCCGGCGAGGACAAAAATGACGTCCGCCGGGCGAACGGGGTCAGCCGGCGCGAGCCAGGCATGAAGCCCGGGCAACAAAGAGCGAGGCGGATCGAGAGGTTGGGCAGGGGACTTCACTAAATCAAATGATACCTGAGCGGTGCCAGGGCAAATGAGGCGGTATCAAGTCTTCTTGTCACGCGCTCTGGGAGTTAAGAACGGGCTATCGGCTTGTCTAGAGCAGATCGATATGTTCTTGCGTCGCCCAGCCGCCCGAAAACGTGGAAAAATCAATCCTGTTCACCGAGAGTCTGGACGTAGGTTTTTCCGTAGGGGTAGAAAAGTTCCTTGCGGCCTTGCTGCCACGCCGATTTGAGTTCAGGCGTGGTGATGTCCCAGTCGGGCCGGCATTTTTTGGTAACGGCACGGAGGTCCTGGCGGAGATCTTCCATCGTGGGCCGGCCAACGAACCAGTAGCCATTGTAAATCTTATGGATAACAAGGCCAGGCTCGAGGACAATCACGTGCGGAATCATGGGATTGTGGGCAGGATCGGTATATTCGGCGATGTCGAGGTCTTTTTGGACGATGCGGGCCGGATCGGAAAGGAAGGGCCAGTGCGCGCCGACACCGGTACGATATTCATTCGTCTCGGTGATATTGTCGGTGCTGATGGTGACCAACCTGCAATAGGCAACCTCCAGTTCACGATGGAGTTGAACGAGCAGTTCAGCCTGGCGGCGGTCCTTGGGGCAGAATCCACCGCGGCTGAGGACGAGAACCATCGGATGAGGCCCTTGGAGTTCGGAGAGCCTCCGGCGTTTCGCGAGGTGGTCGGAAAGCTCATAGTCGGGGAATACGGCTCCTGGAACGATGTCAGATCGCATAGGAAATCCTCATCCGTTGGATGCGCGTCGCTGGGTTAGGTCTCAACGATCATCTGGCGGAATTCTCATAGCGGCCTCGGCCGGTTGTTTTGATTAGTACGCGCCGCGTGCGATCGAGTGGCCATAAGCCGTCAAGCGAATCGCGCTCTTGGTCAACTTCACATGGTCAGAACGACGCGGAACTGGGCGTTGCCGCTCATCATGCGCGCATAAGCCTCGGGAGCCTTTTCGAGCGGATAGGTTTCAATCATCGGGCGCACGCCGGTTAGTTCGGCGAAGCGCAACGTGTCTTCGGCATCCGCTGGTGTTCCCGTAGCCCAGCCTTGAATCGTTCGGAGGCCGTTGATCAATTGTGCCGGAGTGACCGCGAGGGGTTCCATGTCCGCGCCCACGACCAGGAGCTTGCCGTTCGGTCCCAGGCCGTCAAACAACTCAGACATCGCTTTCGAGCTTGGAGCTGTTGCGAGAATGACCTTTGCGCCGCCCAGTTTTTGCAATTCCTCGGCGGCGATCGTCGCTTTGCTATCGATGTACACGCTCGCACCGAGTCTCTTTGCAAGCACCGCGTTTTCGGATCCGCGCCCGACGGCCGCGACCTTATAACCAAACTTGTTCGCGAATTGAATTCCCAGGTGGCCCAGACCGCCGATGCCCAGAACGGCTACCAGGTCGCCGGGCATCGCACCGCTGTGCCGCAGGCTGTTATAGGTGGTGATTCCGGCGCACAGCAGCGGTGCAGCTTCAACGTCACTTAGACTCTCCGGTATGGCCGTCAGGGCTTCCACGGGAGCCAGCATGTATTGTTGGTATCCGCCGTCATAGCTGATGCCTGCGATCTTCATGTTCTGGCAATTGCCAAAATCTCCGCGACGGCATTGGAGACACGTGCCGTCGTGGCCGCCGTGCCAGCCAACACCCGCGCGCTGTCCCTGCTTCCACCCGGACACACCGGCACCCAGTTCATCGATGATGCCCGCGACTTCGTGACCCGGCACGCGAGGGTATTGGATGCCCGGCCAGAGGCCTTCTTTAGTGAACACGTCACTGTGGCAGACACCACAGGCCTGCACCTTGATGCGCACTTCTCCCGCACCCGGCTGGGGAATCTCGCGGTCGACGAGCTGGAAATCCGCTCCCGCCCTGGGAATTTGCGCCACCCTCATCGGTGTTACTGCGACTCTTGTCGTTGCCATAGCTCCTCCTATGAATTTCCTGTTTGTGCAGTCTTCCTAGCCTTCCTACCTTGTAGCGGGTGCCAATCGCGCCCCCCGAAATTTGGATGCACTGCGCGGATGAATGATGCAGTTAATTGCAATGGGAACGCCCCAATCGACTGGAGCGAAAAGATTCCCGAAAGTCGCGTTCACGTGCGAATCCTCCAAGAGTGAATCTGGCGATTATTGTTTCGCGTCGCTCGAAGAGCAAGTTCCGTGGTTGAGTGGCGAAAACGCTATCACAAAATGAACGTCCGGAAAATTAAATGCTGCCGCTCACGAGAGGCGGTCAGGGGTGAGGAGGGCGGTCATTTGGAGGACGCGGAGGTAGTAATCGCGCTGGGTGAGCTGGGCGGCGGCGGGATCGTCGATGACGAAGGTGACTTCGGGATGGAGCTGGAGGGCGGAAGCGGGAACGGCGGAAGTGACGGGGCCTTCGATGGATTTGGCGACGGCGGCGGCCTTGGAGGCGCCGGTGGCGAGGAGCAGGATTTTGCGGGCTTCGAGGATGGAGCCGATGCCCATGGTGATGGCGCAGCGAGGGCTTTCTTCGCCCGGAGCGAAAAATTTGGCGTTGTCGTCGATAGTTTCCTGGTTGAGAACTTTCAGGCGCGTGCGCGAGCCGAGACTGGAAGTTGGCTCGTTGAAGCCGATGTGGCCGTTGCGGCCGATGCCAAGAAGTTGCAGGTCGATGCCGCCGGCTTGGCATATGGCGTCTTCGTAGGATTTGCAGTAATGGTCGTAGTCGCCGCGGACAGTGCCATCGGGAATGTGGACGTTGTGCGGATTGATGTTGACGTGGGCGAAAAGATTTTGCTGCATGAAATGATGGAAGCTTTGGGGATGCGCGGCGGGGAGGCCGAGGTATTCGTCGAGATTGAAGGTGACGACGCGGGAGAAATCGAGCGAACCGGCTTTGTGGAGGCGGACGAGTTCCTGATAGACGGCGACCATGGTGCCGCCGGTGGCGAGGCCGAGGGCCAGCGCAGGCTTGCGGCGGATAGCGCTGGCGACGAGTTGCGCGGCCTGGCGGCTGATTTCGGCGGCGTCACGTTTGAGAATGACCAGCATGCGGGGTGCTCTCCAGAATTTCGCTTCGATTATGTGAGAAAAAGAATCGCACGGGAAACGAAAATCATGCGGCTTACCGGAACCGTCGAATGATGAGATTGTGGCGGTCGGAACGGTAAAAGCCGAGAACGTACATGATGGCTTTGCCTTTGGTGGAATAGATGAGCTGACGAATGCGAAGAAGGGGATCGCGGCGCGGGACGCTGAGAAGGTCGGCGATGCGCGGGTCGGCAGCCGTGGCGTCAACCTCTTCGTCGGCGTATCCGAGCTCGATTTTGTAATTGCGTTCGAGAATGCCGAAGAGGGAATCGCGGCCGATGGGGGCGTCGAGAAGGCCGGGGAATTCAGCAGCGCTGAGGTAGCAGGTTTCGAGCGCGAAGGGTTCGCCGGCGGCGTGGCGGAGGCGCTCGAGCTTGATGACGCTGCTGGTGGGAGGAAGGGAAAGGCGCGCGGCGGCTTCGGGCTCGGTGTCGATGAGCTTGGCGAAGAGGACCTTGGAGCTGGCGGTAAGGCTGCGGCCGGCCATTTGCTCGGTGTAGCTCATCAGTTTATTGAAATGAATTTTGGGGGCGGCGACGAAAGTGCCGATGCCGCGCCGGCGCTCGACGAGGCCTTCGCGTTCGAGGGAAGCGAGAGCGTGGCGAGCGGTCATCAAGCTGACTTGATGGAGCTTGGCGAGGTCGCGCTCGGAGGCGACGGCGTCACCGGGCTGGAGGTGGCCGGAGTCGATGCGCTTGCGGATGGCGTTCTGGATGCGCTGATAGGCGGGGAGGCCATTGGAATGTTTTGCGCAGGCGGGACCGTGTCCGCCCGAAATCGCGCGAGGGCGCTTGGCGGAGATTTTGGTGGAAGGGGCGTGCATAGCAAGAACGATATTCTATTCTACCTTTTCGTCAAGACCGGAGTTTGAGCCGTGCCCCGCAAGCACCCGAAGTGTTATAGAGCGCCGCCAGGGCGGTGCTATAGGGTGCCTGTGGATTTCCAGGAGTATACCAGCAATTTATCCTTGACAAGGCAAAAATGGTGCTATATAGCTATGAATAATCGGACCTATAGCTGAGTGGGTGCAGGTGCACGTCTCGCGTCCTCCCGGGGCGGATTGCTTGGAAGCAAGAACGAGCTTCTTCCAAGTCGAAGTACAGACTTGAAGGAGTGGGCAAGATGAGAAATCCCAGCAAGGCGCCGCTTAGCGCGGAAATCAAGACCAACGAGGATAAGTGGCCGCGAGCGATGCACTCGATGAGCTATTTGAACATCGCGGGCGGGTTGGCCTCCGAAATGGCGGGCGTGCTTTGCACCGCGGGACCTCGGATGTCGCAGCCACCGTTCAAGATGGTGATCATCGGAAATGCCGGCGACGTGGTGTTTGAGTGCGAAGTGGGAGAGGACTGGAAGGTGCGGCAGTGGGGAGTGACACACCAGGTGCGGCGGTCGCATTTCCCGGCGACGGCGTTGCTGACGGACGGCGCGCTGGTCACACGGACTTTTCTGATTGAACGCGAGCCGCACCGCGCATCCGTGGCATGACGCTAGCGCCGTGGCGCGCGAATTGACCGTCCATCTCAGGCGCTGAGAAATGCGCCTACCTCCCTGTTGAATCGATCTCCATCTTCAATATTCGAAAGATGTGCGGCGTTCAGCTCGGCGTATGTTGCGGCCGGGATGTGCTGCGCGAGGAATTGGCCGTCCGCGGGCGGGGTGGCGGGATCATGAGCGCCGGAGATTGCGAGCGTTCGAACGGCGATGGCCCCTAGTTGCTCGCGAAAATCGAAATCGCGGACGGCGGCGCAACAGGCGATGTAGCCATCGGGGCTGGTTTCCTCGACGAGCTCTTGAACACGAGCCGCCGTGGCTGCATCTTTCGAACGGAACGCAGGCGTAAACCAGCGTTCGATGACGGCGGGCGCGATGGCTTTCATGCCGCCCGTTCGGACGGCCTCGATGCGGGCGCGCCACGCCTCGGCGTTTCCAATTTGCGCGCCGGTGTTGCAAAGCATCAGCTTGCCAAGCCGTTCGGGGGCGTTGACGGCGAGCCACATTCCAATCATTCCACCCATGGACAAGCCGCAAAAATGAATTTGTTGCAAATGCAAGGCGTCGAGCAAGCCGAGAACATCTTGGCCCAGCTGCGCGATCGAATAGGGTCCGAGCGTGACGGAGGATTTTCCGTGGCCGCGGGTGTCGTAGCGCAGAATCCTGAATGACTTCTGGAATTTTGCCGCTTGGAAATCCCACATGGAGAAGTCTGTGCCGAGCGAATTTGAAAACATCAGCACGGGGGCGCCGGCGGGCCCTTCGAGCGCGTAGTGGATGCGCACATCGTGCAAGTCTGCATACGGCATGGCGGATAGAGAGGCAGATTAAGCGCGTTCGAGAATCAAGGCAATGCCTTGGCCCACGCCGATGCACATGGTGCACAGCGCGTATCTGCCATTGGTACGCAGCAGTTGATACATCGCGGTGGTGACCAGGCGGGCGCCACTTGCGCCGAGCGGATGGCCGAGGGCGATTGCGCCGCCGTTGGGATTTACGTGCGGCGCATCCTCGGGAATGGACAGATCGCGGAGGACGGCGAGGGCCTGTGAAGCGAAAGCTTCGTTGAGCTCGATTACGTCCATTTGGGCAATCGTTAAGCCGCTCCTGGTCATGACCTTGCGTGTTGCTGGAACGGGCCCGATACCCATGACACGCGGAGCAACGCCAGCGGCTGCGGCGGCGACGATGCGTGCTTTGGGCGTCAGTCCGTGGCGTTTTGCGGCGCTCTCCGAGGCCAGCAACAAAGCGCAGGCGCCGTCATTGATGCCCGAGGCGTTTCCGGCGGTGATGGTCCCTTCGGGCTTGACCACGGGCTTCAGTTTTGCAAGTGCCTCCAGAGTCGTATCCGGGCGCGGATGCTCGTCTTCGGAGAAAAGAAGGGCGTCACCTTTTTTTTGCGGGATGGGTACCGCGACGATTTCCTGCTTCAAGCGTCCGGCCCGCATGGCGTCCGCTGCGCGCAGTTGGCTTCTCAGGGCAAACGCGTCTTGATCTTTGCGGGAGATGCGAAATTCCTCTGCGACGATCTCACCAGTTTCCGGCATGGTATCGACGCCGTATTTTGCCTTCAGCAGGGGATTGATAAAGCGCCAGCCCATGGTGGTGTCTTCCAGTTTCATGGAGCGGGAGTAGGCGCTGTCCGCCTTGCCCATGACGAAAGGAGCCCGCGACATGCTTTCGACGCCCCCGGCGATGACCAGGTCTGCCTCACCGCACTTGATCGCGCGGGCTGCCGTGGCCACCGCGTCCATACTTGAGCCGCAGAGCCTGTTCACGGTTGAGCCGGCCACCTCTTTCGGCAAACCCGCCAGGAGGAGAGCCATGCGGGCAACATTGCGATTGTCTTCGCCGGCCTGGTTGGCGCAGCCGTAGACGACGTCGTCGACCGCGCCCCAATCGACCGCAGCATTGCGCTCCATCAGCGAGCGGATGGGAATCGCGGCTAGATCATCGGTACGAATACCGGCTAGAGTCCCGCCATAACGGCCGATGGGCGTTCGAATTGCATCGCAGATGTACGCATTCTCCATGGTTGTCCTTGGGATTTCTTCTTCCTATCTTATCTTATCCGAAAGAACATCCCACTTTTCGGAGATCACTCGTACCGAAGGGCTTCGACGGGATTGAGGCGCGCCGCGCGAGCCGCGGGATAGAGTCCAGCGACGAGACTCACCACGAGGGCAACGCCAATAGCAAAAAGTGCAAGCCACCATGGTACATAGGAGATTTTCACGCCGGGCAAATCCTGGCGATGAAGATAGATGGCCGTGCCCCAATTCAAAGCCTGGCCAATCAACCAGCCCAGGGCGACGCCGAAGAATCCCCCGAAGAGCCCCATGGCGCCGGCCTCCGCAAAGAAGAGGCTGCGGACGTCGCGGTCGGTGGCACCAAGCGCTTTCAAGATACCAATTTCGCGCCGGCGTTCGAGAATGGCCATGACCAGCGTGTTGATGATGCCGAGGGAAGCCACGGTGAGTGCCAGGCTCCCAAACAATCCAAGGAACAAATCGAATACTCTAAAGACGACCTGAAGGCCTTTGGTGGCATCGAGCAGCGAAAAAGTTGAGAAGCCCAATTGTTTGATGGCCGTTTCGACTTGAGGCACATCTTTCGGCGAGCGAACGCGGACGGTGAGCGCCATGTAGGACGGTTTTGCGGCGTCGCCGTTCAGGAAAGTTTGCAAATCTCCGGGCTGGGCGACGTGCAGACGTTCCGCGGTTTCGAGCGGAAGAAACACCCGCCCGCCCCCGAAGCCACCAATGCCGGCGGAAGGATCGGACTCGATGATGCCCACGATGCGCAGAGTTTTTTCGCGGGGGACGATGGAAATGCCAGGGCTAGCCCCACCCATCAAGCCACCAAGCAGAGAAGAGTTTCCGGCTGCGTTTTTCGAAAGAGCGCCGCGCTCCGCGTAGCGCAAGACCAGGTCTTTTCCAATGAGGGTGGCGGGCTGGTCCGCCAGTTCCTTGGCAAACTCAATTTGCAAAATCGCTTCATCGGCAGTGGCAGAAGAAAAATAAGCGCCGGTGATGCCTTCAAAGGCGCCGCTGGATTTGGAAGAGTCCGGCAGTCCCAGAACGGAGGTAGTGGGATTCTTGCCGGCGTAGCGCACTTCGGTGACAAAGCGAACCTGGGGATAGACTTCGGTGACGTTCGCGAGCTTCGCCAATTGCGCGCGTATGTCCTCGTCCAATATGCGAACTTCTTTCTTCGGCGTTGCATCGGCGGATTGCGGGCGTCTTGCTCCAGGAAAGTTGCGTTGTGACGTAACGAAAACGGCGTCAAACAAGCCGGAGCGGGTAAGACGCTGGGAAGCGAGGGTCTGCAAGCCCACTCCCAGAGAGACCATCGCTACCAAGGAAGCCACACCGACTGCAACGCCGAGGGTGGTGAGCGAATTGCGAAGCACGGCCTCGCGGAGATTGCGAACGGCCAACTCGCTGAGGTCGCGTGTTTTCATGGCTGCACTCCATCGCTAACGAGGCGGCCGTCGGAGAGAACGGCGATGCGATTCGCAAATTTCTCAGCCAGGGGCCGCTCGTGGGTCACCATGAGAATGGTCATGCCGAGTGAAATCTGAACTTCACGCAGAAGGAGAAGAATCTGTTCACCGTTGACGCTGTCCAGATTTCCCGTGGGCTCGTCTGCGAACAGGATCGTAGGGCGGTTCACCAACGCGCGCGCCAAGGCGCCGCGCTGCTGCTCGCCTCCGGAAAGTTCGCTGGGGCGGTGTTGCCCCCGCGCGCCCAGGCCGACGCGCTCTAGCGCTTCGTGCACGCGGGACTCTCGCTCGTTGCGATCCACTTCCGCAAGCCGCAAGGGCAGCTCGACATTTTCTTGAAGGGTCATGCGCGGCAAAAGATTGAAGGATTGAAAGACCATGCCGACGGTGTCACGGCGATAACGCGCCAGTTCTTCCGTGTCCAATTCTGAAAGATTGCGTTCCTGCACGCGAATGGCGCCGGAGGTGGGACGGTCAAGGCCCGCCAACATACTCAACAGCGTGGACTTGCCGGAGCCGGAACTTCCGAGCAGGGCGAGGAATTCACCTTTTTGAACGCTGAGGGAGATTTCGTTCACAGCGCGAATGACGCTTTCACCGAGCCGGTATTCGCGGGAAACGGATTCTGCCTGGATCAGGATTGGAGACGTGGGCATTGTGCGGGTTGTGCAATTGTATTACGGATGGGCGAATCTGTAAGTTACGCGGGGTTCCTGGGGCGGAAGGTTGGAATCGGAGGGCCCAATAAACAAATGCCCTGCGGAATCGGAAGGATCCCGCAGGGCGGCAAAAAAACTTCCGGCTACTTTTGCTTGATGTCCACCGACTGAGTTAATTTGAAATCAAGCGCGGTTTCCGCGGCCAAGGTAATGTCGCGATTGCCGGTGAAGCCGGCCCCGCCGGTACCCGCAGCCGCACCAATCAATGCGCCGATCCCGGCCCCTTTGCCGCCACCGGCGATGGCGCCGATAGCCGCTCCTCCGGCGGCGCCACCGCCAACCATGGTGGCGGTGCGCTTACCTTTGCCTTTGCTGGAAATCGTCGGAGCGGACGTCTGGATCTCATAGTCTTTGCCATGGACCTCGACGCTGGTGAGCGTCAGAGAGAGCGCGGCACCACCCTTGAAGCGGCCCGCTGCTTTTGCTTCTTTCACGACTCCCGACGCGCGAGCGCCCTTGGGGATGGCCGTCTTGCCGTCCACTTCAACGGGAGACTCCACGGTCGCGGAGAATCTGTCTCCCGCTTTGGTGGTCTTCGAACTAATGGTCTGATCCAAAACTACGGAAAGCACGGTATCGGCGGGAACCACCAGGGGTTTCGGTTCCAAGGCTTTCTTGACCGCAGACTTGGCGGACTCCGCCACGGACGGAGACGCATTGGCGTCGTTGCCGGACGGCTGGTCAGCGGACTTCCCGCAACCTGCCAAGAACATTCCGGCGCAAACAAAACACACCACGATTGAAGCGAAACGATGATTCATCTGATTCCTCCGTCGGGCTGGCTTGTCCTTATTTAATCATAAACTCAATGGAAGCGGAGCGCCGATGTGCTTTCCGATACAACTTTGCGCTGTTGCCTTGACAGCCCCAAGATGTCCAGCCACACTGGCCTTACCCCTTCCAAAATCTACGTGGTTTGTGTGGGACGATGCGCATTCTTGTCGCTGAAGATGACGCTCCGCTGGCTGATTTTCTATATCAACAGCTGCAGCAAGAACAGTTTTCCGTGCGAGTGGTATCGGACGGATTGGAGGCCCAGCGTCTAGCGTCGGATCAACCGTTCGACCTGGTGCTGCTGGACCTCGGGCTGCCGGGGACGCAGGGTTTGGACGTGTTGCGGTTCATCCGCTCCAAGAAGCCTGACCTGCCGGTGCTGATCGTTACCGCGGCGGCCCGAGTGGAAGAGCGAGTTCGGGGACTTGATGCCGGAGCGGACGATTATCTGGCCAAGCCGTTTGTTTTTGCGGAACTTTCTGCGCGCATTCGCGCGGTTCTGCGAAGAGGAAGCCGCAGGACGCGAGCGGCGGTTCTGCGGATTGAAGATCTCGAACTCGACCGCATGGCGCATGTCGTTCGCCGCGGCAGCCACGACATTGCGCTAAGTCCAAAAGAATTTGCGCTGCTGGAACTGCTGATGTGCAATGAGGGGCGGCCCGTGGCGCGAGCAGCGATCATAGAGAATGTCTGGAAGCTGCACTTGGATACCATGACCAACGTCGTGGATGTGTACATCAACTACCTTCGACGCAAGGTGGATTCCGGGTACGATCGCACGCTGATTCGAACGATTCGCGGGGTAGGTTACCAAATGGGCGGAAGCGCGAAGGCGGTTTAGGCGGACGTCTGCTGCCGACCGGTCGCAACGGCTAACGAGCGGCCAGTTGCCCCCGAGGGCAGGGGACAGATTCATCTAAGTTATTCATACTAAATGACTAAGCGGCAGCCGTGGAAGTCTTCGTCTGCTAGAAGCCTGGGCGGGAAGCAACTTCTTTTCCCATTTGGGGTTCTACGCCATAGGGGTTATAAAGTTGATAGCTCCTATCGGCTGGAACGCGTATGTTGGTGGCTGCAGGTGATTGGGCGTCCAGACCGAGGACAGGGGATTCGAAATGAACAGGTCAACGTTTTCAGGAAAGGGCCGTTACGGCGGCTCGGCGATCGCGCGAAAGATAGCGCTGCTGCTCTGCATGACGGGGCTGGTTAGCCTTGCGGCGCCCAAAGCGCGAGCGGACGAAGAGGAAAAGGATCCACCGACGCGCGTGGCGCGCATCAGCTACATTGATGGAAATGTTTCCCTGCAGCCTGGCGGGCAGGGCGACTGGGGCAATGCGGCGAAGAACCGCCCAATGACCATCGGAGACAAGCTGTGGGTTGACAAGGATTCGCGGGCGGAGTTACAGGCCGGACAAGCTTCCATTCATCTGGGCAGTATGACGGCGCTTTCATTTTTGAATCTGGACGGCAACATCATTCAGATGCGCCTCGCAGAAGGCAGCATTAATTTTCGTGTGCGGGAGCTGCGCGAGGGAGACGTTTACGAACTGGACGCGCCGAATCTTGCTTTCATGGTGAAGCAGGCAGGCGCATTCCGCATTGACGTGGATGAAAGCGGAGAGAATGCGCGCGTTACCGTCATTCGTGGAGAGGGCGAAGTCGCTTCGGGCGGCAAAACGTATCCGATTCATGCCGGGGAGCGCGGAGAATTTCGAGGCACAGAGAATATCGAATCCAATATCGAACGCGCGCCTGGCCCCGACGGGCTGGATCGTTGGGCCGCGGAACGCGATTTGAAGGAAGATAGTTCGGTCTCCGCGAAATACGTTTCGCGCGACATGGTCGGCTACAGCGACCTGGACGATCATGGCACGTGGAATGAGGAGCCAGAATACGGGCACGTTTGGTATCCCAACGAAAACGAAGTGAGCGGCGACTGGGCTCCTTACAGCACGGGCTATTGGAATTATGTCGGCCCGTGGGGCTGGACCTGGGTGGACTACTCGCCGTGGGGTTTTGCGCCATTCCACTATGGGCGCTGGGCGTTCATCGGTAGCCGGTGGGGATGGTGCCCTGGGCCGTACTTTGGTGCGCCGATTTATGGGCCAGCCTTTGTCGGGTTCTTCGGTGGTGGATTTGGATTCGGAGTCGGCTGGTTCCCGCTGGGCTTTGGCGAACCGTTCTTCCCGTGGTTCCGCTGCGGTGTCGGATTCCGAGAGAGGATCAACTTCCGCAATACGTTCATCCGCGACCGCGGCATTTTGAACAGGAACATTCACAGTGTGAATTTCGTCAACGCGCACAATGTGCGGGCGGTCACGGTGGCGAATCGCAATACCTTTGCTCACGGTGAGATGATTAATCGTGGCGCATTTCACGTTACGCAAGCCTCTTTGAGAGGGGCGAAAGTGACGAACTCGGTGGGCATCAAGTCCACGCCGCACAGCTCCTTGGGTGCCGTGAATATGAGGACGCATGTGTCCACGCCGTCATCGGCAGTGCAGAACCGATCGGTGATGGCGCGCACGGCTCCGGCCACCGGAGCATCGCATCAGCCGGTTCACACCATGAATTCGCGAGGACTTACGGCGGGCCATTTCAACAATGCTCCTGTGAGGAGCGCCGGAAATAACTCCACGATGGATTCGCGTCAGCAAGGGTTGTCGCAGAACCGTCCGCCGTCCACAATGAACGGCAACGCACGCACTAGCGCCGGGTCAACCAATAATGCTTCTCGAGGGCGTACATGGGAAGCGCAAGGCGGTAGCACGGACCGTGGCCGAGCGCCGGCAGGATTCGGGAGTTCTAACAGCCCCGCGAATGGATCGTCGCGGCCGGCACAAAGCAATCGGTCGGACCGTCCGTCGTGGGCGGGCTCTTCGCAGTCTGGTGCGCGCGCGGCCTCCAGTGGCAATCGTTCGTACACGCCGCCGCAGCGCACTTCGCCGACTTACAACAACCGGGGATATACGCCCCAGACACGAGGGAACGCGGCTCCGCGGACGTATTCGGCTCCGAGCCGCAGCTATCCGGCGCCGTCGCGTTCGAATTCAGCTCCAAGCCGCAGTTACTCTGCGCCGCCGTCGCGTTCTTCCTCTGCGCCGAGCCGCAGCTCCGGTGGCGGAGGTGGCTCTCGCGGCGGTGGAGGTGGAAGTCCGCATGGCGGAGGTTCCACCTCACACGGCCGGCCGTAATTTCCAGGCAAATCGAGCGCCCGCACCGACGATCGGGGCGGGCGTTTTTTTGCCGATGAATCTTTCCACCCGCGTATTTTTGATTTGTGCCAACTCTTTTGTTTAAGCCGCTTTCCTAATTCCGACTCTTGGAGTCTGCCATCGCACACAACTCTTGCGATGCACAGGTGTTAGATAAAACAGAGGCTTGCTTCGCGGGCATTTCCCGTTTCGACATGCAGTGTAGGCCCGCAGGGGCGCCAAACGACTGGAGTGCTACTGTTGCAAATGGCATACCTGCCGAAACTCGGGAATGGTAGGATGCGGCATAGAGCGACCAGCACCGCTTTTGATTCAGGAGAGAATCAATCATGAGAAAAACTGTGCTTAAATTTGTGGGCCTGCTTGCTGTAGCGCTGGCTGTGGCTTTTCTCACGCCGCAGCGCGCTGCGGCCGATGACGACGATCCTCCCAGCCGCGTGGCACGGCTGGCCTACGCGAATGGTGAAGTGTCCTTCGAACCTGCCGGTACGGACGATTGGGTTTCCGCGGTGGTCAATCGCCCTATCACTACCGGCGACAAACTTTGGAACGACAACGGAGCGCGGTCGGAATTGAACATCGGTTCCGCCGTGATCCGGCTTGGAAGTAACACCGGATTCTCTTTCCTCAATTTGACCGACAACATTACGCAGCTGCGCATCACCGAGGGCACGCTGAATATTCGCGTGCGCAATCTCGATACGGATGAAACATTTGAGGTCGATACGCCGAACCTTGCGTTTTCGATTCTTCGCCCCGGCAATTACAAGATCAACGTGAACGAAGCCGGGGATACCACGGTTGTGGTAGTGCGCGACGGCGAAGGCGAAGTCACCGGCGGCGGCGCGGCGTATACCGTTCATCCGGGCGAGGTCGGGACGTTCATCGGCACCGATCAGATCGACGCCGACGTGCAGGGCTGGGGCAACGATGACGATGATTTTGACGGCTGGTGCGCGAATCGCGATCGCCGTGTGGACCGCTCCGTTTCCGCAAGATATGTCTCATCCGACGCGATCGGATACGAAGACCTCGATGATTATGGCGGCTGGCGCCCAGTGCCGGAATACGGCACGGTGTGGTTTCCGCACGTCACGATCGTTGGCTGGGCTCCGTACCACTACGGACATTGGATTTGGGTTTCGCCGTGGGGCTGGACGTGGGTTGATGATGCGCCCTGGGGCTTTGCGCCGTTTCACTATGGCCGCTGGGTCACAGTGGGTGGCGTGTGGGGTTGGGTACCGTGCGCGCCTCGCGTCGTTGTCGGAGTGGCGTATGTTCGCCCGGTCTATGCGCCCGCGCTAGTCGCGTGGGTCGGTGGGCCACACTTTGCAGTGGGCATCGGAGTCGGCGGCGGTGGCGGATTTGCTGCGGGCGTGAACGTCGGCTGGTTCCCGTTGGGGCCGCGCGAAGTTTACGTGCCGTCCTACCGCGTGAGCCGTGCGTATGTGACGAGAGTCAATGTCTCCAACACCCGGGTGGAAACCACCGTGGTCAACAACTACTACAACACCACAGTAGTGAACAAGACCGTGGTGAACGTGCGCTACGTCAACCAGGGCGTTCGTGGAGCGGTTACGGCTACCACGCCACAAGCATTTACCTCGGCGCAGTCTGTAAGCAGGAATGCAGTGAGAGTCGACGACCGGGAAGTGGCCAGCGCGCAGGTCGCAGTGAGTGGTCCGTCGATCGCTCCGGGAAGACAGGCTGTTTTGGGAGGCGGAGCAGCGGCTAGGATGAAGCCGCCGGCGATTCTTCAAAACCGCGCGGTTGTTGCAAAAACGGTGCCGCCGCCGCGCCCGATAGCGTTCGAACAACAACAGGAAGCTATCAAGGCGAATGGAGGGAGGCCGCCAGCTATTTCAGAAATACGCCAAGCGCAGCCGCAAACAGTTCAAGAACGGCCAAACATAAAGATTGCGCCTCCGTCCAAGCCGGGCACGCCCAGGAACTACCGCATCAACCAGCCTGGGCAGGTACAGACGCAGACGCAGACCGGCGCCGGCAACAATCCCAACCGGCCGTCAAACATGCAGCCGCAGCCTGGGCAAGGGAACCGGCCGAGCAATCCGCCGGTCAATCCACAGAACAATCCACCGGTCAACAACAACAATCCGAACGCGAATCAGCCCGGGAATCCCCGGCAGTACAACGATCGTCCTGGGAATGCGCGGCCGAACAATGCAAATCCAACGCCGCCGCTGAATCCGCAGATCGAACAGAAACACCAGCAGCAGCAGGAGCAGCTCCGCCAGAAGCAGGATCAGGAACGCCAAAGGGTGGAGCAACAACAGCAGCGCGACCAGCAAAAGTTGCAGCAAAAGCAGGCCGATGATGCCCGGCAGCAGCAGGCTCAGCAAAAACAACAGCAACAGCTGGAACAGCTCGAACGCAAACACGATCAGGAACAACAGAAGCTGCAGCAGAAACAACAGCAAGACCAGCAGAAAGAGAAGCCAGCCAAGCCCCCGAAGGAGAAAGACGACAAGCCTCCCAAGAAGCCATAGTCGTTCCTACACGCCACGCGTGGGGCGGGCGCCTGGTGAAAATCAGGCACCCACTTTTTTGGTGGGGCGATATTCGCAGGTGAAAGGATCGGCGGTGTCGCGTAAGATTCTTTCTCCGCGCACATGGCCAAAAGAAAAAAGTTCCGCTCCTCGACCGCAGAACGATCAGCTGAGACCGCTGGTGTGCGGCTGATTCGAATCCCGGGAATTCCAGAGATTCGAAGGGGAGATGATCTTGGGAAGATTGTAACCGGCGCGGCACGTCGAGCCGGTATCCGATTCCAGCATGGTGACATCCTCGTCGTTGCGCAGAAGATCGTGTCCAAGTCGGAAGGCGCGCTCGTTGACCTTGCGGGCGTGGAGCCCTCAGCGTCAGCCGTCGCGCTCGCCGAACGATTGAAAAAAGATCCGCGTGCCGTGGAGGTCGTATTGCGCGAGTCGCGCCGCATTGTTCGCAGCGATCATGTACTCATCTCCGAAACCCATCATGGCTTTGTCTGCGCAAATGCCGGGGTGGACCATTCGAACGTTCCCGGCGACGATCTCGTAACGCTGCTGCCGCGCGATCCGGACCGCTCCGCAAAAAAGTTTGCAACAGCTCTCCGGAAGAGGACAGGCAAGCGTATCGCGATCATTATCAGCGACACCTTTGGGCGTCCCTGGAGGCTGGGGCTGACGAACGTGGCTATTGGCGCGGCGGGCGTGCCCGTCCTGGTCGATCTGCGGGGCACGCGCGATCGGCACGGGAAAGTTCTGACGGGAACGATCCTTGCCGTTGCCGACGAACTCGCCGCCGCAGCTGGGCTGCTCATGGACAAGTCCAAAGGTTCGCCGGTCGTGCTGATCCGCGGTTACCGTTTTGAGCCTCGGTCCGAACCCGCCGCCAGCATCATCCGTCCCGCGGCCGAGGATCTATTCCGCTAGCGACTTCCTCTCCGCGCGCTCTGTGTACACCGTGATCTCTGTGTTAGATTCTTTTGTGAAACGCAGATGATTCATCCATGAGCACTCCACTCCATGCAGCCGCTGCATCTCCTTCCTTGAATCCCGAAGTATTGGAACTCCTTGATCGCGCTCGTCAGGGCCTCACTCTTGACCGTGCCTCGGTGTTGCTGCTTGCCGGTCAGGCGCCGCTGCCAGACTTACTGAACGCCGCGACGGGAATTCGCGCGCGGGGGAAGGGAACGGTCGTCACCTTTTCGAAAAAGGTGTTCATTCCGCTGACGACGCTGTGCCGTGATTACTGCGGTTACTGCACGTTTCGAAAAGATCCCGGGCAGCCCGGCGCGCACTTCATGACGCCGGACGAGGTGCTGGCGCTTGCCGAGCAAGGACGCCGCACCGGTTGCAAGGAAGCGCTGTTCAGCCTAGGCGATCAGCCGGAGCGGATTTTCCCGGAGGCGCGCGAGTTTCTTCGGGGGCAAGGCTTCGCGCGCACGCTCGATTACCTTGCGGCCATGTCGGAACTTGTGCTGGAAAAAACTGGGTTGCTGCCGCATGCCAATCCCGGCGTGATGGACCGCGCGGCCTTAGAACGGTTGAAAGATTCGAATGCCAGCGTGGGCTTGATGCTGGAGAACGTAAGTCCGCGCTTGATGCGGGAAGGCATGCCGCACGCCAATGCGCCCGACAAAGTGCCGGCGCTGCGTTTGCGCACGATGGAGGAAGCAGGGAAGTTGTCAATCGCTTTCACGACCGGAATCCTCATCGGGATTGGAGAAACCATGGAAGAGCGCGTGGACTCGCTCTTCGCGATTCGAACGATGCATGAAAAGTACGGCCACATTCAGGAGGTGATCATCCAGAATTTCCGCGCCAAACAGGAAATTCCGATGGCCGCGCATCCCGAGCCGTCGCTCGATGACATGTTGCGTACCATTGCCATCGCACGCCTGATTCTTGGTCCACAGATGAATGTTCAGGCGCCACCCAATCTCAGCTATGGAGATTTTCCTCGCTTGCTTGAGGCGGGCATCAATGATTGGGGTGGCATATCGCCGGTCACCAGGGATTTCATCAATCCGGAGGCGGCTTGGCCGCAGATTTCGCGGCTGAAGGCGGAGACAGAATCGCGGGAGTTCACTTTGCGTGAACGGCTGGCGATTTATCCGGAGTATTTGTCGAGAGAAAAGTTCCTCTCAGGGCGTGTGCGTACAAGTGTTGAGGCCTTGGCTCGCGAGGGGGGCTATGCTGCTTAGGTGGGCTTCTTTGATGGGCGATTGCACGTAAGAAAAGCGGCAGCTTTGCTGCCGCACTCCATATGAAGAAACGGCAAGAGATTACGGCGCTTGCGGGTGGCGTCGGCGCTTCAAAGCTTCTTCTCGGGCTTTGTGAGGAGATGGACCCGCGCGATTTGACTATCGTCGTCAATACGGGCGACGACATCATTTTGCATGGGCTGAAGATTTCACCAGACCTGGACATCGTCACCTATACGTTGGCAGGAATCGTTGATTTGGCGAAGGGATGGGGATTTCGCGAGGAAACGTTTCACGCGTTGAAGCGCCTGGCGGTTTATGGCGGCCCCAATTGGTTTAATCTCGGCGACCGCGACCTCGCCACGCACATCCATCGCACCGCCATGCTCGCTGAGGGAAAGACGCTTTCGCAGACCGCGGAATCCATTCGCAGCGCCCTGGGAGTGAAGTCGCGGATCCTGCCGATGTCCGATGAGGCAGTCCCCACCATCATCGATTCGAACGAAGGGCCGCTGCATTTTCAGGAATATCTTGTGAAGCGGCGCACCGAGCCGGTTGTACGCGGGATTCGTTTTGACGGCGTCGAATCCGCGCGACCTGCTCCAGGCGTCCTCGAAGCTATTTTGGACGCCGACCGTGTCATCGTCTGTCCCAGCAATCCGTTGATCAGCATCGGGCCGATCCTTGCCGTTCCGGGGGTCCGCGAACAACTGCGCGCCCAGAAGGATAAGGTTTTCGCCGTCTGCCCCCTCGTCGGCGGAAAATCCCTCAAGGGCCCTTCCGACAAAATGCTCACTCAGCTTGGATACCAGTCGACGGCATTGAGCGTCGCGAAGCTCTACGCCGATTTCACGGGGACTTTCGTTATCGATCCCGCAGATAAACCGCAGGCCGTCGCTATCTCCGCTCTCGGCATGAAAGTTGCCACTCTTCCGACAGTTATGAAGACGCGGGGGCAAAAGCGCAAGCTCGCTCGCTCCGTGCTCAACTTGTAAGTGCGTCAGCTGCGGCGGACCAAGCCCAGGCCGGTGGACTGCTGCTGATGGTTATTTCGGAGCTTGGACCTAGCCGCAGAATTCCCGCGCAGGTTCTTAGTCTCTGACGCAGCTCTCTCTGCCGGAATCCGGGTTCCGATAGCGATGCTCGCCTGCTGGGCATGGTGCGGCATGGCCGTCTCGGCCCTGCTCACCGGTCTGGCCCTTGCGGCCCTCATCCCCAGGCTGTCCGGTCCGGCCTTGGTCTCCGGCGTCGCCCTTGCGGCCCTCGTCTCCGGGATGTCCTCTGTGGCCGTCATCTCCTGCTTTTCCCTGGTCCCCCTGCGCTCCGGTCTGACCGGTGTCACCAGGTGCACCCTGTGGTCCCGGTGGCCCCTGCGCCGCTGGCGTTGGGCTCACGGTGCATCCGGCAAGAGGCAGCAGGAACAAGCACGCCCCCATAATTAGCAATCGCTTCATTTTGATGCTCCTTTGTGGTGTCGCTCGACAGAAAGCTTTGTTCAAACACGTACCGAGGATGGTACGCACACCGCATTGGCAGGCGCTGTCCGAATTCGCACAGTAATCAAACAATGTTCCGTGTGGGGAGTAGGATTGAGTGGTTGGGGGAAAGGGAAAATGTCATTTCAACGGAAGGCCGGTAAAACGAATCCCGGCGCCGTGAACTCTGTAACGCATATTGAGGCCGATCAGAAGTGCGGTCAGCGATTCAACGATGCGCGCGTTTTCCAGCTTGCCGCCGTTCACCGCGCGCGCGCCAGGAATCTTACCTACCAGTTCGGATGCCGCCTGCTTGGCTTTCTCGTCGTCACTGCAGACGAGGACGTCGCATTCGACCGGCGCGTCTCCAGAGAGTGATGCGGCGCCGAGATTGTGCAAGGCGGCTGCGAGACTCACGCCATCCGGGAGAAGTTCTTTCGTCTGCTCCGCCGCGGAGCCTTGCCATACGCCGAGCACTCGTGTGGCTGCGCCTCCCACCGTCGCTGCCAGCGGTACGGTGGTATCGATCACGATTGTGCCCGGCTTCCAAAGGCTCTTGAGTTGCTTCAGTAATGCGGCCGCGCCGGAGAAGGGAACAGTGAGCACGGCAATGTCGCATGCCGCCGCCGCGGACGCGTTGTCCATGCCTTCGATTTGTGCCGCTGCGCTAATCTGTGCACGCAACTGCTGCGCCGTTTCTTTGGCGCGAGCCGCATCGCGTGAGCCGATCAGCACATGCTCGCCCGCCCGGGCCCAACGATTCGCCAGCCCGGAGCCTTCCGGTCCCGTGCCACCCAGAATCGCAATCTTTCGAGGCATAGAGTTCGCTCCATTCCACGGGCGCCGTTTCGCTTTCCCGGCGCTCCCTATGGTATCTTCAAAAACTCAAAAGATGACAACCAGTCCGCTCACGACAATGGAATTTCGCAAGGCGCTCGGACAATTTTCGACCGGAGTGACGGTGGTGACCGTCGAGCGTGAGCCCGGGAAAGTTCAGGGCATGACCGCCAACTCGTTTACGTCCGTTTCGCTCGACCCGATGCTGATTCTCGTTTGCGTGGACCAGCGCGCGAAGATTCTGCCTTTTCTCCAGAAGAAAAAGCGCTTTGGCGTGAGCGTGCTCAAGACAGGACAGCAGGCTATCTCCGAATATTTTGCGCGTGGAGTGCACAGCGCGGAAGCCGAGGAGCGCCTGGCCATCCACTTTGCCAGAACGCCCAGCGGGGTTTCTGTGCTGGAGAATGCGTTGCTCCAATTGGGTTGCAGTGTCGTGTCCTCGCATCTTGCTGGCGACCACACTGTTTTTTTCGCAGAGGTGGAAACCGCCGCCGTCGACGAAGGGGATCCGCTGCTTTTTTTTCGTGGCGAATACCGCAAGATTGCGCGGCAGCCGTGAGCGGCCTTTAGACGCCAAAACTATTCCGATTTGGACTAGTGGTGTCCGCCCAGCGGATCTCTTTTTACACCGTACTCGGCGCCCCACTTGTCGGTCATCTCGCCACGAATTTCCCAGAGCTCCGGAAAAAACTTATGCCGCATGCCCTCCTCGAGGATTTCCACGGGCCGTCCCTTGAGCGATTTCGAGCCGAACCCGATGGTGCGGTGGATCAACTGCATGTGCTCGTGGCGGAATTTTTGGAAGAGCTCGTCGAACTCCGCCAGCGCTTCGGCCACCACGTAAGCGTCGCCATGCGTGTATTGCGAGTCGTAAATTTTCTCGACGGTCAGGCCATGCTTGTCCAAATAGTGCGCTTTGAAGGAATTCCAAATAGGCTGATACATCTTTAGGAGCACGCGAAAACCCGGCGATTCCTGGCCGCTGCCGTTTCCGAGGCGTTTGCGAATGGCCTGGTATTCCTTCGGAGACATGGTCTCCAGCAGCGCCAATTGCTCGTTCATCAATTTTTGCGCGATGTGCACGCGGCGGAAGAGCGTAATCACACGGTTGGTATTTTCCTGCTGCAAGTATTCGTCGATATCGAGCAGGGTGTAGGCGATCAGCTTCATCCATAGCTCTTCGACCTGATGCACCAACTGAAATTGCAGCTCATCGGGGTTGCACAGTTCGCTGAATTTGCTCTGGCAGGAGAGCAGCGCCTTGGTGTTCAAGTACAGCTCGTAGTCCAGCGTGCCCTCGCCGCTCATGATTTCGTAAATCTGTTCGCGATTCACACAACCTCCCCTAGCGTGGCGGCCCGTCCCGGCGCTGCTTTGTGAAGCCGCATGCTGGCGCAATTCAACTCGGTGGGTCGCTGCAAGACGTCTTGTACGGAGAATTCGTTAGCGTTCGGAGTTGCCCGAAGGACGCGGCGACTCGGCGGAATCGCCCATTTCTTTGCGATGGCTTTTGACTTCGCGCAGCGCATAAATCGGTTTGTTCTGGGACTCATAGTAAGTGCGCGAGATGATTTCGCCCAGCAATCCCATGGAGATGAACTGCACTCCACTAATGAATAGCGCCACCGCAAGCAGCATCAGGGGCCCGTGCTCGGTCATGATGGCTTTGTGTAAGTAGAATTTCTCGTAAGCCAGGAAGCAGGCCATCAACGAACCCAGCCCGGCACCGCCCATGCCCAACAGTCCGAAAAACTGCAGCGGGCGCGTCGAGTAGTCCAGCAAAAACTTGACGATGATCAAATCCAGGAACACGCGGATGGTGCGCCCGATTCCATAGTTGGACTTTCCGCTTTTGCGTTGCAGATTGGCGATGGGTACTTCCGCGATCTTCGCGCCGGTGGAGCTGGCCAGCGCCGGAATGAACCGGTGGAGCTCGCCGTACAACTGAATTTCCTGGATGATTTCGCGGCGGTAGGCCTTGAAGGTGGTTCCAAAATCGTGGAGCTCGATTCCTGAAAGCTTGGCCATCATCCAATTGGCGACGCGGCTGGGGAACTGCCGCATCAGCCAGTGGTCGTTGCGCTGGTGCCTCCACCCGCTGACCAGGTCGTAGCCTTCCTCGATTTTCTCCAGGAAGCGCGGTATTTCGTCGGGATCGTGCTGCAGGTCGCCGTCCATAGACACGATGACTTCGCCGCGCGCGAAATCGAATCCGGCTTTGAGCGCGGAAGTCTGGCCGAAATTCCTCCGCAGGCGCACGAGGTTTACGCGGCGGTCATGCTCGTAAATTTCAGAGAGAACTTTGAAGGAATCGTCCTTGCTGCCGTCGTCCACGAACACCAGTTCGTAAGGCTCGCCGATGGAGTCCATCACTTCGGTCAGCTTCATGTACAGCGGTGGGATATTTTCCTGTTCGTTGAAGAACGGAACGACGATGGAATACTGAATGAGCGAATCGCTTTTCATTCGTTTTGCTGCCGGTTCACGCTTCCTGGGTTACGAAGCCATAGTCTATCAGGCGAATCCCTTGTGATGCGACAAGATTTCGCACCCCGGTGTCGGTCAAAATTTCCAGCTCGGTCTGGCGCGAATCCTGGAGGCGGGTGGCCGTTTTCTGTAGCGCTGCGTCGGCGTAGCCGGGGTGGCACATCAGCTCGGTGGTGCCTTCGGGCAGGCTCTTCAGGAATTGCGTCACGCCTTCGAGTGTCAATTCGCCGGTCTGCGCAATGCCGCAGAAATAATCGGCGGTGGCGATTCCCGCGCGCTCGGTCTGTTCCCGCGCATCGCGCGCCAGGAGCTTCAATCCGCGAGCTTGGACGCCTTGTTTCATCACCACGCCGTTCCGGTGCTTGTTTCCTGCGGAAAGCGCCGCGCGCAGGCTGGAAGCTTCCAGGGATACCCGGATCGCTCCGATATTGTGGCGCTTCGCCAGCCTTAGCGCAATTTCAAACAAGCCCGGAAGCATGTGCACGTGTTTGTGTCCGTCCAGGTGTGTGGGCGCGATCCCCGCGTCGCGAACTTTTTGAATCTGCGCGTCCCACTCGGATTCAACTTCGTTCAGTGGGAGCCCGCGGCGGGCGCGGCGCAGCAGCAGGCTCTCCGGCCCGCCTGCAAACAGGCCTTCGTCGTTGAGTAGACTTGTCACCGTTTCGCGGTCCGCCACGGGAGCTCCGTCGCTCAAGTTCAGGTGAACACCGACGCCCAGACCAGGGGCGGACTTTGCAGCGGCAACGCCGCCGGCAAAGGCCGCGCCGTTCGCCAATAGCGAAGTGCTGGTGACAATTCCGTTGCGAAAGGCTTCGACGATTCCGCGGTTTACGCCTTCGGTCCAGCCGAGGTCATCCGCGTTGACGATCAGATTCTTCACGACCTGTCCTGCTCCCGGTGCCACCTGTCCCTTAGTACAGCTACTCTTTCGTGCGAACCTATTTTGGTACCATTGACCCTTTTTCTTCCCAACTCTAGCATGGGATCAATGAGGAGAACATGTCGGTAAAACTGCGCGAAAACAAGCAAATGGGCGCCAACTACCGCGAAAAGCGCCGCGGACGGCGCATGAACTCCCGGGTTCCCGTACGCCTCGAATGGGACGACGAGGGCGGCAAGCGTTTGAGCGTGGAAGCGCATACGCGCATCGTCAATCCCTATGGATGCATGGTGGTTCTCCAGCAGTCGCTGAGCCTGGAGCACCGACTGGCACTTACGAATTTGATCAGCCACTCCAGCAACGCTGCCGTCATCGTCTGGAAGGGCAATGCGCGACCGGACGGATGGGAATACGGCGTAGAGCTCGTCGCGCCAGAAATGGATTTTTGGGGATTGGAACTGTGAAACCTCTCTCAAACGTGAAACCTTCGGCCTACGCGAGGCCCGGCGAGACGCCTGCCGTGACGCCTGCCGTGCGTCCGGCGCTGAACCGCCAGCCCACGGCCGAGGAACGCCGCCGCGCCCAGCGTGTTCTCCTGCGCATGGCCATTCTCGTCCACCTTCCCAACAAGCCGGAGCCCATGAAGGGCTTCACGCATACTGTCAGTGCGACGGGCGCGATGATTATTCTTCCCGAGGGCTTTGCCCAGGGTACCAAATTCACGATCGAGAATCCGAAAACGCAGCAGAAGGTCGAAGTCAACGTCGTGCGGCCGCCGCAGATGAATCAGGAAGGGTCGCTGCTGCCGATTGAGTTTTTGACGCCTGCGCCGCTTTTCTGGAATATCGTTTTCCCGCCGAACATCAACTAGGTAGCACAGCCCTGAATCCTCTGTGGCTCTGTGTTCAGTTTTCTTGACCCGAAGAACAAAGCGGCCCCGAAGACTTCGAGGCCGCTTTGTTTATTAACTTGAGTTGCTCAGTTAATCGTGATGCTCACCGTTGGATTCGCATTGGACGAGGCCGGTGTTGTCGATAGCACAAACGTCGTCGTTCCCGTCACGGTTACAGGGAGCGCTCCACTCTGTGATGTAAGTGTAGTCTGGGTGCCGAGATACTTCGCGATAACGGAGTGAGTTCCCACAGGCAGACCATTGCTTGTGATTGGTGCCGACCCGCCTGACACGGTAACGGGGCCGCCCAGCGTGTGGTTGGCATCAACCACGCCGTCATACAGTTGCACCTGTCCGGTCGGGTTGCCTCCTGTAACATGCACCGTGAACGCAAAGGCATTCATTTGGGGCGGTGGTGGATTGAAGGCCACCTTCGCTGGTGCGGCTACTGTTATGGTAGTCGTAGTCAGTACCGGCCCGCCGCCACCTCCTCCGCCATAGCCTCCGCCGCAGCCCAAAGTGAAACTGAGCACGCAGGTAAGGCCTAGACACAGCGCCGTGCGATAGCGCTTCCGCCCGGGCAAGAAGAGCAGGAAGAGGGCGGCGAAGCCGGTGCCCGCGCTGAGCGTCCACCAGCCCTCGCTGCCGCTCGAGGGATTCAGCCCCGCCGCATAAAGTATCCGCTCTGCTGGCACCGTCGAAGCCATCAGCGTCGACGACGGCCCAACAACATTCACCGTCAACGGCATACTGATCGGCGCGGGGTTTGTGCCTGCGGGAATTGTGATGGTCAGTGGCGAACAGGTCTCCCCATCCGGTGCCCCCGCAACCGGGCAAGTAATCGGAACCTGTAGAGCGCTTCCAAACGTGCCGCTCGGCGTGATCTTAATTGTTGACGTGCCCGATGCAGTTTGCCCCGCAATCGTTGTGATCGTCGCGGCTGTTCCGCTTACCATAAACGTTCCAGTATTCGCGGCATTCACCGTGAAGTTGACGCTGTTCGAAGTGCCGCCACCAGCCGGGTTCGCGACTGTGACTGCTTTGGGGCCAGAACTCGCGATGTCCGTCGCCAGTATGGAGGCGGTCACCTGCGTTGCGTTTACGAATGTGGTAGTCTTTGCCGCTCCGGCAAAGTTGACCGTCGCGCCGGTAACGAAACCCGTTCCATTCACCGTAAGTGTAAATGCTGGTCCTCCTGCTGCCGCGCTCGTCGGCGAAATCGTGGTGATGGTTGGTGCCGAACCGCCGCCAATCGTTCCGCTGAAACTGAAGTTCAAAACGCTCATGCCACCCAAGGCGATGGGGTTGGGATCCGCTGGGCCGAAGGAGCTCACCATAATGTAATAGGTCGTCCCGGCATTGAGAGGCACATTGGTCACTTGGGAAACGATGATGATTCCGGGATTGATGTCATCGTTGCAAGCAACAGGAGCCAGCGCGCTTTGAGAGGTCCCTGACCAAACGGAAAGCACGGAGTCGTAGCTGCTGCCGATGGTGTCGATGTTGGCGTTCCCGCTGGTAGTCGGAACAACTTTGTACCAAATGGTATTGGAAGTTCCTGTGACGAATGGAATCTGTGGATTCTGCGCGCAAGCCGGCACAGGATCGGCCGCTTGCGGCGTCGCTCCGGAGCTGTCCTTGGTATCCGTGAAGGAAGTGGAAGTGATGTTGATCGCGTTTGCAAAATTGTCGTTGGCCGGTGCAGGAGCGACGACCACGAAGGTTGGCAGTGTCACCGTTTGAGTCGTGACCGTGGTTCCGCCCCCGGGCGGCGGATTCTGGACGCCCACAGAATTGGTGCTGCCAAAGTTGGCCATGAAGGAGGCGGGAACCGTGGCTGTCAGTTGCGTCGAGCTCACGAACGTGGTTGGAATCGGTGTTCCGCCGGTATCGGGGTTCATAAGAACCGTGGCGTTGGATGAAAAGCCCGTTCCCGTCACGGTAATCTGCTTTGCAGCCGAGTTGACAGGCGCGCTCGTGGGGTTCACCGACGTAATGGTGGGGGTATTCCCAAGCACGGTAAAGGTGAGTGCATTGCTTGTAGTAGCGCCGACTTTTACGGTGACCTGAGGCGTTCCTCCGCCTCCGATAAGCGAAGCTGCAATCGTGGCAGTTAGGGAGTTAGCTCCGCCTCCCTGCGTAACACCTGTTGTGCTCCCGTTCCATTGAACCGCCCCACCGACTAGCCCATTTCCATTGACCGTTAGAGTGAAACCAGCGCCACCTGCCAGCGCTGACACCGGGGAGATCGAAGAGATGTGCGGGCCGGGGAAGGCGAAGTTGTTCAACACAATGTCCCACACGCCACGGCCATGCGTGGCAGCGCGGAGTGTGCGCGAGGCACGATGTAGCTTTAATGAAAGGACAGCCACGCGCGGAAGTCCGGTGCTCAGAGTGGTCCACGTGCAAGTAGCGGTGCAGGTTCCTTCATACACGCCGATGTCTGTTCCTACATAGACCGCGCCCGCGAGATCCGGGTCGACTACGACGTCGTTCAACGGAGTGTTGGGAAGGTCGTTGGCTGCGGGGGTTGCACAATTGGCGACCGTGCAACTCACATCTTTCCAGGTTGCGCCGCCATCCGTAGTCTTGAATAGATGGCCGATGACATCCGCCCCGAATGCAAATCCGGAGAATGCTGCATAAGCGGTCTTTCCCGTGGGATCCGCGGGATCAACGGCGATCGCGGAAACCTGGCGCGGCGGCAGGCTCGTCTGCCCAGCTACCTGGGCAAATGCGCCCGTTCCAGCCACGACGTTCGTAGCCACGAAAACTTGACCGGTATCCGCTCCGGCATACACCACGTGCGGATTTCCTGGTGCTACCGCCAAGGCCGTCAGCTCATCTTGGTTTGCTCCGCTGACCAAGTCCCCGGACAAAGCTGTCCAGGAATTCCCGGCGTCCACAGACTGGTAGACTTTTGTGGATCCCACATAGAGGACATTGGCGGTGTTCGGATCGGTCGTCAGCGGCGGAACAAAACTTGAATTGTCCGCGGGATTGATTCCGTTCACCGCCGTGAAGAAGGTGTTAGGCAGTCCATTCTGGAAGGAAACGGCAAGTCCGCCGATTCCGTTGCAGTCCACGTAGACCGTGCTGGGGACTATATTGTCGATCGCCGACCCCGTGCCATCGCCGCAGATCCCGTTGTCCGTCCAAACCGAGCCCGTGGTCGCCTGCGCGTAGATCTGGCTACCGTTGTCCTGTGCTCCGGCAAACGCAATCCCTTGTGAAGAGGGATGGATGGAGAGTGCCGGATAGAATTGCGTTAGTGTCAACGTCGAGTCGTTTAGATTCGCCCAAACGACGGTTGCCGCTTCCGCATCGTCGGTTCGCCAGATTCCGCCATCATTGCCCAAGTACATGCGGATTTTTCCGCTGGCAAGCTTAGCGAAGGCCATCGCGTGATTATCCACGTGGGGCATTCCCGGTCCCGGCGTGCTCGGAATTACCGTGGACCAAGCAGCGCCACTATTTGCAGTGCGCTCGACCCAGATTGGAGTATTGCCAGAGGCTACGGCAGAGCCGCCAAAGAAAGCGTGTGCGCCGCCGTTAGGATCCACCTTTACGACGTTGTCATACCAGCACTGCGCGTGGCACACATCCGGTGCCGCAGTCTGGGTCCACGTGGTTCCGCCGTTTGTGCTAATGAAGACCCCAATATTCGTGGTACCGCCGTTAGGGCCGTTGGCGATAGATGCATAAATTGTATTATCGGTGGCAAACAGAGGCGATATGCCGAGATCAATGCGGCCTATTGAGGTCTCCGCCGGTAGCCCTCCAGTCAGCGCAGTAAATGTCAGCGTGCAACTGTTCGCATTCGTCGATTTATAGATTCCATTCTGGCCGGTCGTGCTTCCGAAGGGATTGCCAAGAGCGGCAAAAGCTACTGTGGGAGAAGCGAAACCGACAAACGTCGACATCTCTCCGGACGCTGATTGAACGATGTTCCAGGTGCTACCGCTGTCACTCGAACAGTACACGCCTTCGGTTGATCCTTGGGCAAACTGCGTTTGCGCTCCGACCAGTATCATCGCGGGATTCGCGGGGTTCACCGCCACGTAGCTGATGCGTGTTCCGCCAAGTGTGAAGAATCCAAAGGGAGTCTGATCGCTGGTAGGGCCGATGAACGGGCAAGTCGGTCCTGCAGGAGTGCAAGTTGGCGTCCAAGTGAGGCCGTGATCCGCCGACTTCAATACGCCTGCCCCGTAGTAAATGTCGAAGCCAATGGAAGCTTGTTCACCGGTGCCGGCGTAGACGATGCTGGGACTGGAGGGCGCGAAAGCAATCGAGCCCATGGAGAGAGACAAGTCCTGATCGCCCACTGCCGTCCAGGTTGCGCCCGCATCCGTCGAGCGCCAGATTCCGCCTTGTGCGCCGCCGATCAGCACGGTATTCCCCGTGGCGTCGGAGGGATCAATCGCAATCGTGGTAATGCGCCCCGTAACTGGGCTGAAAAATCCTCCAGTCGTGGGTGTCGGCCCGATCGAAGTCCATGTGTTGGTTACGGATGCGGCCAGAGGAGCAAACTCAGCGAAAGAGCCGTCGGCGCGCAGCACTAGTTTGCCCTCGGCCTCCATCTTGCGCTGCATGTGCTGGAGGGCCTTTAGGCGCGCGCCGGCCGGGATATGGCCATTTGCCGAGCTGCGCTGTTTGTAAAACCATTGGTCGCGCTTCTGAATTGCGGTAGGGCTGTCTTTGTCAACCTTGACGGCCTTCTCTTTGGCGGACTTGTCCTGCTCCTTCGCGTCGGCCTCGTCTTTGTCCTTGTTCAGGTTTTTCTCGAAGTCCTCGTCCGCATCGGCGGAGGAGGCCTCGGACGCCTGCCGCTTAGCGGCAGGAAATTTCGCCGTGGGCGTGGCTTTTTTTTCGGCTACCGGTTGCTGTTGAGCCGAAGCTCCGGCACTCAGGGAGGAACATATGACGAGTGCCGCAGAGAAGAGAAGGGAGCTGCGAAAAATAGAAGTGCTGAGTTTCATTGTTCGCCTATACCACTCGATGGATTTGACTCATGGGAATCGCTTACGGTCTGAGGGTGACGGCCATTCGCACTGAGGGGAAACTGCCGCGAACAGCTGAACCTGGGCTGAGGTAAGGACCGAAAACGGCTCACCGGAAAACGCGTTGAGGTTATCACAAGAAAAGTTTAGTCACTCAGTTAAGTTTTCGCCGGGGCATTCGGGGACTGCGCCTACACCCACCACTCTCCGAAACACCCTTCAAGTATTCTCAGACCGCTGCGGCGCTCTTCTTATTCCCCGGGAAAATCAAATTACCGGCCGCAGAAAGCCATCAACTTTTGAACAGTGACCCGCACACTCGACCTTAGCGGCGGAACCCGCGCCCGAATCCACCGCGAAAACGGGAGCCTCCCCACCAATATCCGCCATAGAAGCCTACGTAGGGATAACCATAGTAGCCCGGGTAACCGTAGTAGCCGGGATACGCGTAACAGGGAGCATAGTAGCCGCAGGGATAACCGGGATACGCTCCTGCATAGCGCGGCGGGCCGCGGCGTTCCAATCTGCCGTTCTCGTAATCGTCTTGGGAGACGGGGAAGAATGCTTGCTGGCTCTGCGTGGTGTCAATCTTGACGGGATCCACCAGCCGGAAGCTGAGTTCTGATTCCGGTGCCAGAATTGTCGGTCGCCCACGCGTCAGTAACACCGTGGCGATTCCTGCCACTGCGCCAGCCCCAGCGCCAATCGCAGCGCCGGTGCCCCAGTCTGCAGCCGCGCCGATGGCAGCGCCTACTCCTGTCCCACCCACTATCGTCGCAGCGTCATTCCCATGTGTGGTTCCTCCGGAACCCTTCCACAGTTCCGTGAGCACTGGCACCTGGCGCCCGTCCACCAAGGTTACATCGGTCAGCTCGACTCCCAATTTAGAAACGCCCTTGACGCGGCCGGCCTTCTCTACCTCTTTCACTTTGCCGGTTACTACCTGGCCAGGCCGCGCTACAACCCACCCATTCACGATGATGGGCTGTTCCAGCACGCCGGTGAACGGATCTCCAACCTGGTTTTTGTCGCTGGAAAGAAACTCATTGATGCGAATGATGACGATCGTACCGGGAGGTACGGTCAGTGACGGCGGGACCGGTTGATCGGCCTGAGGCGGCGGGCCGGCATGTTCGCCTTGCGAATACTGATCGTTTTGCATTGATCGCGGTGGGGCACCAGGTGCATTACGCATGGACCGGTCCTGCGAATAGGGAGGCTTGTCCGCGTCCTGCGAGGCATAGACGGGTTTGGACCTTGTTGCAGCGGGCGGTGGCGGGGCTACATCCGGCTGCTGAGGCTGAGCTTGCTGCTGATCCTGTTGTTGCCCCTGCTGCTGACTTTGCTGCTGCTCCTGGCGCGCGTGCGCCGCCGTGCTCAGGCAGAGCGCCAAGGCCAGCGCTGCTGCTCCTCTGAAAATTCGCTGAGATTTGTTCGATTTCACCGGCTGGTTCAACATGATCTCAATCCCCCTCGACCCGAGATTCGGTCAAAACCACGACACCGTATCCGTCTTTATTTCGTTTAGATGATAGCCCTTTCACGGAGGGATGCCCGGCTTTTCTCATCCTTAGCCCTTACTAAAAACACCCATAATCAAACACTACTGCGCGATTTTTGTTGCGGTGGTTTCCACGTCGATCGATAACCTGTTCTGGTCAATTGGACGTGGGGGACGATTCAGCGGTTTCGCGATGCGAAGTGCGGGAAGCGCAACTTCAGTAGGAAGGTCGCGCGGAGTTCAGCTGGCCGCCAGCGCCTGCCATCTGCTCGTACTCGCGCGCCGAGCTTTGCGGCAGCAGCACCCAAAGCGTGTAGGCGCCCAGCGCGGTACCCAGGGGAACCCGGAACAGCGCCAGGAATCCGATGACGATTCCGAGGGTCCGCGCCCACGGCTGGCGCTCGAACAGCCCCCAAGCCAGCACCAGGTGTAGAACACCAAAAACAGTCAGGAAGATGCCGGCGGAAAAGAGGCCACCCCAAAAGAAAGGGCCGAAGGGCCAGCTATTCCCAAAGGGGAAGTTCCATCCACGGGAGAACGGGAAAAAGAGGCGTCCGGCGACCATCATCCAGCCGACTCCGAGCAGGCGAAGGATGCCGTTGGCGAGCCATAATCCTGCTAAAAGCTGGATATGCCCCTGAACGCGGCGCTCCTGGCCAACGGCGGCCGGCGGGACGAGTATTATCCCGGGTGACAGGGTCTTGCCGCACTTGCTACAGAACTGCGCGCCTGTGCCAATCGAGGAGCCGCAACGGTCGCAATACATAGGTCACCCCCCACAGTAGAATACGCGATGGAGCCCAAAATGTTTCCCCACGCCAGTTCCGTGGGAAGTTCCTTTCACATTTCTGGTACGCCGTAGTAGTACCAGGACTCTTCTTTCGTGGAAGAATCTCTATTAAATGTGGTTATCGGTCCGGGAATTGGACTCCATCGCCAGACGGCAGCGGATCCGTCGCCCGATTCGGCGAAAATTACAAGGATGGTAATGGAAGAAATCGATAGCTACTTTATACGATGAAGTGCCTCGGTCGCGCGCGGCAATGTTGTGGACAATGCGGCGGCTAATGCTCTGCATCTCATAGACTTAGAGCGCATCAGGCTCGGGGGAAGGTTGTAGTTCAAGCAGTCGCTCTGGCGATTTGCTTTGGAGAAGGCCGACAGAAATGCGCGATGACTTCTGAGTGCACGAGCCAAATGAGCAACTCCTGTGAATTCAGCCAATTCGCGATTCCAGCCAATCCGCCTAACTAAGGATTGGCAAGCCTGTTGCACAAATGCGGCCGGGGTGTGAGATGGAAAACTGTAACGGACATCGCGCGTGCATTCCCCGGTGTAAGTCTTCGGTGCCTACGGAACTGGATTCGGTGGGGCTGTGCGTTTACCACTTTACCTGGAGCGTGGAGGAGGCGTGCGCGGAAATGCACCGCCAAGTGGCGTTGCGCAAGGCGACAGCGGAGCGCCGGGCGGAGATCGCCACCTACGTCAGTCAATCATCCTTCTTGCTCGCGCGTATCACCAGCAACCTGTGCCTGTCGGACGACCTGAAAAGACGGATCCTCTGCACCTTCCTATCGCTGATGAACCTGAAAGAGAACCTGGAGCGTACCCCGCTTGGCAACGCTTCCGACCGAGGCATTGCCGCGCCGGAACTGATCCCGACGTCGGCCGTGGGGGCGGATTGGCTCAAGCCCGAATCGCGTGCCAGCCTACCTATTCCTGTGTGACGCCTGCCCGATCACGAACCGTTTGCGGAACCTTCGGCTTCCTGTTTCTCGAGCGCATTCCAATACGCTTCACCGAGTTTCAGCAAATCCGAAACCGACAGTTCGCCAGCGTCGCTGCGGAAAATCGTGAAGCGCTCAGCGCGCAGAAATAGCTCGTGGTAGGTGGTGTAATTGAAGAGCCCCACGACGCGCAAGGCCACTGAACCATTTTCAGCCACCGCCAGGCTCGCATCGGAGATATCGATTACCTGTTTGTGTTCGGAGGTTACGGCTTTTTCCAAATCGACCCAGCTTACTGATTCTTCGCGCCACTTCGCCTGGTACTCCGCCACCAGACGCGCCTCTTCGTCCTTGGAAACTCCTTTCGGGACGGAGAACGCCCCCGGCCAAACGGAGTATTTCAGCACGCGGGCGGACTGCACGCCTTCGAACCGAAAAAGGAATTGCATGTCCAGTGGCAGCTCGTAGAAAATTCGCAAGTGTTCGATTTCCAAGTTCAGCGTTACAGTGCGCGCCAACAGACTCGATTGGATAGCAATGATCTGCGCGTCGTGCAATCCTTCCCACAGCGACAGGTCGGAAACTCCCGCAGGCAGATGCGCCCAATCCACGATTCGGCTTTGCTCTTCAGCCACGGAGCACCTTCTTCCAGAAAACTTGCGCAGGAGTATAGCCTGCACCCCGCCAAATCAAAACGCATTGTATAATCCAGCCTTCGCATCTACCGGGAGAACACTATGGCAGAGCCAACCTACGAAGAATTGAAAGCAAAAATCGCGGAAATGGAAAAACAGACTGGCGCCCTCCGCCGTAGCGGAGCGTTGGAATTTCGCGTAGGTGAAAAAGGCGGCGTCAGCGTTTACGGCCTCGGCCGCTTTCCGGTCACTCTCTATTACGAACAGTGGACGCGCTTGCTTGACGCCACACCACAGCTCCGCGAATTCCTCGAATCCAACAAAAACGCCGGCAAGTTGAAGCTCAAAGAAAAGTAGCGGAAAGGAGCCCCGGGAACCTGTGGGGAGGCGCCCGGGGCTGGGGGGTGTTGCTGGGGGAAGAAGAAGCTCTGCCCACTTGAAATTCTATTTTGACGATTGAGCGGCAAGCAGACAAAGCATGCGCAACTCTTCGTAGGTGAAAACCATCTCCTCGCCGCGATCGCCGCTCTCCAGATGACCAAGTCCAGAGACGCGTGAATAGCGGCGCAATTCCGCCGAGGGCATCCCCAAGAGGACCGCCGCCCGGTGCTCCTCGATCCGATCTTGCCGTTTCAAATTCATAAAATTAGGACCCGTACTTTCCAGGAGTGATGGGAGCAAATGAGAATCCAAACCCGCATCCTGATAAGTACTGTCTTATCTATGAGATGGTGCGGGACGAGTTCGAAATTGCGCCACTATGTGTATTTCCTTGCTCAATTCGTGCACGGTCTTGGACGGAATCGCGAGAGCGGAGGGATGTAGGACTAGCGAGACCAGGGGAGAGCGGACAAATCGACATTGCCGCCGGAGAAGATAACGCCTAACTTCGGCGCGGTGCTGTCGGAACGTTTCGGGAGGTTAAGGGAGGCTACTGCGCCCGGCTTCAGAAGTGGGGCAATGGCTACGGCGCTGGAGGGTTCGATGATGATCTTCATGCGCTCCCAGATGAGGCGAGCACTGGAAATGATCTCTTCTTCGCTGACGAGGAGGATGCGGTCGACATTCTTTCGAATTATGGCGAAGGTGCGCGGTGCGAGCGAGGCGCGGAGGCCGTCGGCGATAGTGTCGCTGGATTCCAGAGATTGCAGCGTGCCGGTGGTTAGCGAGCGATAGGCGTCGTCGGCGCGCTCGGGTTCGCAGCCGAAGATTCGAACGGCAGGTCGAATGCCCTTGGCGCCGAGGCAGGTGCCGCTTAGCAGGCCGCCGCCGCTGACGGGCGCGAAGACCGCATCCAGATCGCCAACTTCTTCGAGCAATTCTTTGGCAGCAGTGGCTTGTCCGGCGATGATGCGGTCATCGTCGTAGGGATGAATCAAATAGGCGCCGGTTTCGGCTTGGACGCGGGCGGAAACTTCCGCGCGTGAGGACATTTTGGGTTCGCAATACGTGATGCGTCCGCCATAGGCTTCGATCGCGCGGGCTTTCACGGCGGGCACGTTTTTCGGCATGACGATATAGGCGGGAACGCCACGCCAGGATGCCGCGCGCGCCACGGCTGCGCCATGGTTTCCGCTGGAAGGAGTGACGATGCCGTGGGCGGCTTCTTCGTCCGAGAGGGAGAAGATGGCGTTGGTGGCGCCGCGAATTTTGAATGAGCCTGTATTCTGGAAATTGTCGCACTTGAAAAAGATTTTTGCGCCCGTCATCTGATCCAAAGACGAGGAAGTCAGTACCGGGGTGCGATGAATGCGCGGGGCGATCCGTGCGTGCGCTTCGAGGATGGTCTGCCAACTTGGTGGTTGGAAGGCGCTGTTCTCAACCTGTGGGGCTGAGCTCATGACTGACCTAACGGCTCCCCCTGTACAGTTTATGAGTCGTTTCTCGTGCCTTTTGTGAACGTCAAGTAAGAACTCGGCGGGCATGACTCAAAACGCGCAGGATAAATGCTCCTCATCAGTAGGGTAAAGACAAACACTGCGGGAAAGAATGCAAGCATCGCAACACCTAAGTAAGCGAACACATCCCGGATTCCCAGTACAAATGGTACTGCAATGGCTATTGCGAGCTGTCCGATTAGCAGGAAGCTTCTATATGCAACAGTAATGCGCAGTTTTTCATTGCAACAAGGGCACTGGAAGTATGAACCGCCATCCCGGCGCAAGTGAGACGGCCGAAGCTTGAATCCGCACTTAGGACAGATGTAGTTTGGTCCCGCCATATTATTCCAATCCCAGTGTACCTTAACAGGGCTATGTGAGGCGTTAGAAACGGATTGAACGCCTTGGCCCTAATTGGAAGTGGATATCAAAATCGGCGGCGGATTAGAGCGGGTACTGGTATCGATTGGCCATGGCGGGTTTGGTACTTGACCGCTCCGGTGGCTCTGCTACGCTCAATGCACTTACCCCCGTTGAGAGAGCCACAGTTGCGCCTTCCTGACGAGTGGGAGTCCTAAATGAAGCCATCGGAACGCCGCCAATTGACGCGCTTTAGCCTTCGCACCCCGCTGCGTTTTCGGGCGATCGGCGTAAGCTCGGACAAGACAGAGCATTTTACCGAGGCACTGAATGTCTCGCGCGGGGGCTTCTTTTTTGCGTCTTCGGCGCCCCTGCAGGTAGGCATGCCAATAGAGGCCACTCTGAGGATGCCTGCGGAAGTGACCGGGAGCGAATCGCAAGAGATGCGCTGCACGGCGCGAGTGGTGCATGTTCGAAACGAGCCTTATGGGGATGGGCGGATTGGTTTTGGGGCGGAGATTGAAAAGTTTCAGGCGGTTCCGCTCGTGGAACGATGGGTAAGCTGAGGGGCAGTTGTTAGTGATCAGTTGTCAGTGATCAGTTAAGACAAAAACAAGAATAGGGTCGAAAATGGGCGCGAGGTTCCGCTCTTTAGGCGCGGGTGTGCCAGGTGGCGAGGCACTACACTAGGATCACCGCGAGGGGCAGACAAATTGATTCTGTCACCCATGATAAAGATGAAAGCACCGGTCTGAAGACCGGCCACTACACGGAGAGAGGCCCTCTAGGGCTTTAGCGTTGGAACCGTAAATGTTGTCTTGGCGGAGCCGAGGTTCTCGAAGCGGTCGTAGGCGCGAACCGCAAGAGTGTGCTCACCGGGCGTAAGCCCGCTGAGTGAGAATTCATAGTGCTCTTCCGGCGCATCGCTAACGCCGCCGGCTGGAGCAACAAGGATCCATTCGCCGCCATCGACGCTGTATTGCGCGCGTTCGATGCTGCTGGTGGCGTCACGCGCGGTGAACTTCGAAACAACGGAAGCAATCGCGGAGCTACCGACGGGACTTATCGCGCGGATGGATTCAAGGTGCTCAATGACCGGCGGCGTGTTGTCGACTTCAAAACGCTCGCTTTCACGTTCAGTTCTTAGTGCGAGCACGGGGGGATTCGAACCGGCATCGGTGGCGATGACTTTCAGATAGTAGGCGCCGTCGGGGAGCGTAGTGGTGTCCCAGGAATAGAATTTCTGTTCGAGATTGTCCTTCAATAATTTCCACTCGTGTTCCTTTTCGCCGCGGAAGAAAACTGCGTAGCGCAAGTCATCATCGTTGTCGTCGTGGGCGCTCCAGAGAACGGACTGATAACCTTTTTGCAGCGTGCCTTGCGGGGGCAATTCGAATTTGGCGGGCGCGCCGCTTTGGGTGATGACTACGCCGGTGGGATTCGGCGAAGGCGGCAGCTTGAGGGTTACCACGGTGGGCTGGTTGGCACCAATGTTGGACTGGCCCTGCAGGCGCACGCCGGGATCCTGAAGCGCAATGCCGTCGATTACTGGGGCGACGTTGCGCGGAAGATAAGCGAGGCTGACCCAGTCGATGCCGTCGCCCGGGCGGCCGTCGTGAATGATGGCTTTCCACTGCACGAATCGCGCTGAGGGCGCTTGCGTGGCTGTGCTTGATTTCGTGTACGGGCCGAACCAGCGGGACCATTCTCTGCCGGGGTCTTCCGTGTTGCCCGAGCGGACGAAGAATTCCAGGCGCGGCCCATTCGAATGGGCCGCAGATTTTGCCGCTTCGGCCGGCGGTGGGCCCCACCATTCGAGGCGTCCCCATTGCGAAAAAAGTTGGGAGTCGAAGGAACGGGATTCGTAGGTCCCTTCGGCTTCGTATTCAGGGCCGACGGAAAAAACCTTTCCGGGATTCGCAGTGCACAAGAACACTTTTCCGGAAGAGTTGCTGGCGATGGCGGTGATTTGCGCGGAACCGGCTTTGGCAAGCTGCGCAAAAATCCCGCGTCCATCGATGGCGAGAAGCGCGCCGTTGTTGCCGGTGCCGGCGAGAAGTCGGCCGTCGGAGGCGAGACCGAGGGTGTAAACGACGTCTTCACGCGAGGTCCAAAGTTCTTCGGGCGCCCCATCGGGGCTGAGGCGATAGATGCTACTCGAAAGCAGCGGAGGAAAAGGCGCAAAGGGAGAAAGTTGTTGCCCCTGCGTGGAGGCGATCACGCCGCCGGTAGAGATAGTCGTGGTGCCTTGCGGGCCGGTTATGACGGTGGTCGGCGCGCCAGTGGTGGCGGTGCGCTGCTTTTCGCCAATCGCGGAGGCGTAGATGGCGCCGCTGGAAGAGACCGCGAGCGAAGTGACTTCGCGCTTGGACGTCTCGTAGAGAACGAAGCCTTCTGCGGCCGATTTTCCAGAGCCGTGAGAAATGCGGAGAATGCGGCCGCTGGGTTCGGTGCCGGCAATGAGATTGGATTTATTGTCGAAAGCGAGCACGCGGATGTGGGCTTCGTCGCTGGAGTAGAAGAGTTCACCCTTGCCGTCAGGAGCGACGGCAAAGACCTGGCCTTTGTCGCCAGTGGCGACGAAGAGAGTGCCGTCGGAGGCGAAAGCGAGATCCCAGATGTATTTTGTTTTGGGATCGAAATAGACAGTTTTTTCGCCGCTGGCGGAAACTTTGTAGACCTTGCCGTCAGGAGAGGTGCCCACGTAGAGCGCGCCTTTGGAATCGAAGGCGATGGCTTGCGCGGAGAGATCGGTGGAATCGAAGATCACGGAAGGCTTGCCGTTCGAATCGAACCGAAAAACTTTCGCGGGAGAGCCGCCTGAGGCGTAGAGCGTTCCTTTGGGATCAAGCCGGACGGACCAGAGATAGGAAGCGTCAGCATCGGCGAGCAGAGTGAATTTTGGCGCGAGTTCGAGGCGGCCATCGCTGCGGACGGCGATGCCGTGGGCGGTGCCTTTGAGGAATTCTTCGTAGGTAGATTGACGCCAGCGGCGCGTGTGGTCGGCGAGCAAAGGTAACGACGTAAGGAGGCAAAGGAGCAATGAATACGAAACGGCTCGCAGAAGATGCCGAGTGCGGACAATGGTTTGGCGTTTCTGGAAGTTTTGCATGGATATTGTTCACCGGATTTGGAGATTCAGGGAGATGACGCCGGAGACGGGGCCTCCCAGGGGAATGGAGGATTCCCCGGCCAGGGATTCGCGAAGGATTTGAACTGTGCCTGGAGTGGGGCGGCCGTCGACGACGTAGATTTGAGAAAGCGGAATGTTGGGGAGTTCCTTGTCTTCCCATAGAAGAGTGGGTGAGGGAGCGAAAAGGCCGACATAGAGGCGGTCGTTGCGGCGCTCGCGATTCAAAAGGGCGATGAGCTGGTCGAGGCCGCTGGGACCGCTACCCGCGCCGGCGAAAGCAAACCCGCGAGAAGCGCGATTGAGGAGATCGGCGTCGCTGACGAGGATGCGGAGAGTTGTTCCGCGCGCAATTTGTTCGGGAACGCGCACGGTGGTTTCTTCTACGCGCGAGGGGCCGCGGTACGGACGAAGGAGAACGCGGACGCGCAGAGTTTCGCCGGGTGCGGCTTCGCCTTTTTCGAGCCACGCACTCTCGATGGTGAAGGACTTGCGGCCGGGAACGGATTCGACTCGGAGAGAAATGTGTTCGACTTTGGCCGGTTCAAACGTGTTGGTGAAGAGCCGCGTGAAAACGCTTTGCATGGTGAGGGCAATGGGCAGGCCGTCAGGGGACAGGGAATCACCGGGAGCAAACGTGTTTTCAATTTGCACCGGCGCGTGACCCAGGAGACGAATTTCGCCTGAAAGATGGAGGGTGGTGCCTTCGCCGTAGAGAGAGTTTTGTGTGAGGCCACTGAAGGTGGTGAGGGCCACAAGGAGGGGCGTGAGCTTGGGATGATTGACGAGCTCGAAGTGCAGAGTCTTTGCGCCGCCGGCGGTTTGCAGCGTCAGATCGAGAGGCACCATAGGAGGAGGGGCGCCGAGCTTTCCGCTAACGACGGTGAGGTGATCACCGGTGATGGTGCCGATGGAGCCGCCAACGTTGACGATCTTGGTGGAGGCTAGATCGGAGGAGAGCGTGGCGACGACGCGGCTGCGCGCCATGGGAAGCTGCACGTCGCCGAGGTTCAGGAAAGGATGGCCGCAGAGATAGACACGGTCCGCGCGCACTGCCGTGACGGTGCAGGAAGCGTTGATGGAGGCGTCGCCTTGTACGAGAACCATGCCTGCCATGTCGCCCGCGGCAAGGTGCGCATCCTCGGGACGCGGGGTGGCCGTGCCTCCTTGCGCGGCGACCATCCCGTAGCCCTGAAGCTGGCCGGCGAACTGTTGGATGGCGGCGGGCTGAAAACCGGAGAACACCAGGGGAGTCTCGATAGGCTCAAGCGCGGAGCCGGAAGGAAGACCGGTGCGTGTGGAGGCTTCGCCCGGGAGGGAGAGTTGTTGAGTGCTCGCTTGAGCAGATGCGCTTTGAGTCGGGGGATTCAGAATGTCAACGATCGGCGTAACGCCGCCGATAGGCTCCTTGGTGAAAACGCCAAGCTTTAAGGAAAGCGCGCCGGCGAGTTTGCCATCGAGGTAGACGGGGCTGCCGCTCATGCCGGCGACGACGCCGGTGTGCTCGACTTTGGGGCCTTTGAGTTGAACAAGAATAATGGATTGCTTGGGGCCTAGAAAATTGTCGAGGACGCCGAGGACTTCGAGATCGAATTTCTCAACTTGATCGCCCGCAAAGATGGTGTAAGCGTAGCCTTGCATGCCGGGGCGAACCTGGCTGAGGGGAAGTATTTGTTGCGACTCTTGTGCTTTGAGGGAGCCAGGCACGGCGCTGAAAATGGCCGTGAATACGAAAAGAACGGTAGAGCGGACAACGCGACTGTTCAACAAATGGGGCCGGGCAGTAAGCATGAACCGCCAATGATACGCGGCAGAAGAAGGGGAAGCAATCAAACGAGTGGAGGCGAAAGACTGGGAGAAAAAGGCTGGGCGTACTAGAGCCAGCTCTTTTCATGATTGCGCGATTTGCGCGGAGAACGATGGGTCAATTCGTGGTATTCCCCGTGCCCTGCGCGACAGTGTAGACTTTCGGCGTCGGGAAGTGGCGGTAGAAGATCACGAGAAGGCGAAGTTCTTGAGGAGTTGGTGACCATGGCAGACAGCATCCCTCTTCGGCAATCGTTATACGCGCCTGCGGGCGAGCGTGCTTCCGCGACGGTGGAGTCGATACCCTGGACCGTTTGGTTCGTGATTGCCGGAATCACTTCCAGCCTGATCGGCGGGCATTGGGATATTTCGTGGCACATGTCGATCGGGCGGGACAGTTTCTGGACTCCGGCGCACATCCTGATTCAATTGAATGGCGTTCTGGTGGGCATCGCGTGCGGTTACATGATTCTGTCGACGACGTTTGGCGGGAATGCGTCGGCGCAAGATGCGTCGGTGAAGATTTGGGGATTTCGCGGGCCGCTCGGAGCATTCATCGCCGTGTGGGGTTGCGTGGCGATGCTGACGTCGGCGCCGTTTGATAATTGGTGGCACAACGCGTACGGGCTGGACGTGAAGATTGTGAGCCCGCCGCACGTGCTGCTTTCGCTAGGATCCTTTGCCATCAAATTGGGCGCGCTGGCATTAATGGCGGGGTTGATGAGCCGCGCGACGGAGAGGGTGCGGCGAACGCTGGGATGGCTGTTCGTGTTTGTGGGCGCGGACTGCGTTGTGCAAATGGGGACGATGCTTACCGATGCGACCTGGCCCGTAAATTTGCACAACGCGGGATGCTACCTGGCGGTGGCCATCGGGATGCCGCCGATGTTGATCGGAGCAGCTTGGGGACTGGGACGGCGGTGGGCAGCCACGATGGTGGCGGCGACGTACACGGCGATCCAGTTGGCGTCCGAGTGGATTCTACCGTTGTTTCCGGCACAACCTAAACTTGGGCCGGTCTACCAAAATATTACACATCTTGTTCCGCTGCATTTCCCGCTTTTGCTCATTGTGCCTGCGATCGTTCTGGATTTGCTTTGGAGCAAAAGGGAAGAGTGGGGAAGATGGAAGCTGGCTGCCGTGTCAGGACCCGTGTTCGTGCTTAGTTTTGTGGCGGTGCAATGGCCGTTTGCAAGTTTCTTGATGACGCCAGCGGCGCGAAACTGGTTTTTTGGGATGGCGTATTTTGCATATTTTGATCCGGCGAATTTTCTCTACGATCCTTACAAGTTTCAGATTGCGGAGAAGACTCCGGGCCAGTTTTGGGGATGGATGGCGGCTGCCGTACTGGTTTCCATAATTACCGCGCGCCTGGGATTTTCGTGGGGAGACTGGATGCGGCGGCTGCGGCGATGACCGGGCTGCGCTCGCTCGGAAGATTTATCGCTCTATTGGCAATCGTGCTCGCCGGCGTGCTATCAATGCGCGCGCACGTCGGCAGCCCGGACGTGTACTGCGAAGGCGATGCGGGGCCCTACCATCTGTTTGTGACAGTCCGGCTTCCTCAGGTGATCCCCGGCGTGGCGGAGATTCAAATTCGCTCCGCCACCAACGAAGTGCGCAGAGTCGAGATTGTCCCGATGCGCTTGAGCGGCGCGGGCTCAAACCTGCCTCCCACGCCGGACGTTACGGAACAGTCCAAAGAGGATCCACAGTTTTTTACCGGCAGCCTTTGGCTGATGGAAGATGGGGCGCTGAAAGTGCGCGTGTCGGTGGATGGAACGAAGGGCAAAGGGGAGCTTGCCGTGCCGGTTCCGGCGTTTGCTCAGAAGACACTCAAAATGGAGAAGCCTCTTGGGGGACTGCTGTTATTCCTGATGGCATTCCTTGCGATTGGAATCGTTTTCATCGCGGGGGCTGCGGTGAGAGAAGGCAACCTCGGTCCCAGTGAAACGATTACGGCGGGGCGCGCGCGACGTGCGCGGGTGGTGATGGCGATCACTGCGGTTATCGTCGTCGGGATCTTGTATCTGGGAAGAGCGTGGTGGGGGACCGAGGCCAGCAATTACCAGCGCACCGTGAATTATTACAAGGCACCCATGGCAGAAACAACTCTGGAAAATGGCAACCGCCTGGTGATTCGAGCAAAAGGGCAGGACCCGCAGTGGGCCAAGAACTTGAAGATGGAGGAAGCTATTCCCGATCACAATCACTTGATGCATCTGTTCCTGATCCGCACGCCGGGAATGGAGCAAATGTGGCACTTGCATCCCGAGCGGATCGCGGGCGGGGCATTTGCAGAGGAGTTGCCGTCAATGCCCGAGGGGCATTACGAGGTTTTTGCGGACATCGTGGATAAGCAAGGCTTTCCGTGGACGCTGGTGGGAAATGTGGACCTGCCGCAGACTCAGGGTAAAGCCCTGGATGGGGACGATTCGATGTGGAGCGGCGCTGACGTGACTGCGGGTGCGCGGGATTCGAACGTGTCACAACTCGCCGATGGTGGGCGCATGGTGTGGCAGCGCGGGAGCGGCCAGTTGAAGGCGGGCGCGCCGATGAATTTCAAATTCAGCCTGGAAGATAAAGATGGAAGACCCGCAACGGACATGGAACCATACATGGGCATGGCCGGGCACGCGGAGTTTGTCAGCACGGACCTGAGCGTATTTGCTCACGTTCATCCCGCGGGATCGGTTTCCATGGCCGCGCTGGAGTTGGCGCGCACGGCGCAAGCAGACTCGCCAATGAAAATGCTCGCTGACACGCAAATGGCTATGCCTATGTCAAACGCGCCGTTGCCCGCCGAGGTGAGCTTTCCTTACGGATTCCCGCGCTTCGGCGACTATCGGATCTTTGTTCAGATCAAACGCGCAGGAAAAATTGAAACCGGAGTCTTCGACGCCCACGTCGAGTGACGCATCTCGCCTGAATAAACTATCTTTTGACATTCTGCCTGCTGAGACTAGAATACTGCCCACTCTCCGGTACGTTCATTGCTTCCATATCATTCTTCGAATGTGGAAATCTTTGCTTGCCGGAGTCCAAAGAAGTTGATTCTAGTCACTTCGAGAACGCCGTCCTGGAATTCGGATTCAGGGCCGAGTCCAGGACAAGGGAAGGGACGTATGCATCGATCACTGTTGATCCTCGCTGCCTTGATTCTCACCGCCGGTTCAACTTGGGGGCAGAGTGCGCCACCGCCGGATCAAACGGAGCAGATTAGGATTCTGCTCGAGCGCGTCCAGCAGCTCGAAAAACGTGTCGCGGAGCTGGAGATCAAGCAGCCGGCTGGCACAGCTCCGGTGCTAACCGCTGCCGCAGCACCCGCGCCCACGCCGCCAAAGCCTGAACCTGCCGAGGCCGCACCCACCCCCACCCCTGTGCAAGCGCATCAACACGATTCGGTGGAAGCGCAGGCCACCGTTCGCCAGCTGGAGACTCACTATCCGTCGCTGCAGATTAGAGGTTTTGGTGACATTGATTTTGGGGCGACAGACCAGAAGGGGACCACCAGCGGCTTCAACTTAGGGCAGCTGGACCTGCATCTCGCTTCGGCGCTTTCCAGAAAGGTCAGTTATTTCGGTGAAATCACTTTCAACGCACAGCCGACCGGCTACACGGTGGAAGTGGAACGCAGCATCATTCGGTATGACTACAACGACTTTTTCAAAATCTCCTTCGGCAGGTATCACACGCCCATCGGCTACTGGAATACGGCGTTCCATCACGGCGCATGGCTGCAGACTTCCATCGCCCGGCCGGAATTCGTGAAGTTTGGAGGAACTTTCATCCCCGTACATTTCGACGGAATTCTCGTCGAAGGCAACATCCCCTCAGGAGGCGCGGGGCTGGGCTATAACGTCGGCATAGGGAACGGCCGCGGCGTGGTCCTGAGCCGTCCTGGGGACGCTGGGGATGTCAACAATAACCGCGCGTGGGTTGCAAACATATACTCGCGGCCCGCCAAGCTCTACGGCTTGCAGATGGGAGTGTCGGTGTACCGCGACAAAATTACGCTTCCTGCCGGCAGTCCCAACGGAACAAATTTCCGTGAATGGATTTCAGCGGCCCACATCGTGTGGACCAAAGAGAATCCGGAATTCCTGGCGGAGTTCGCCAACGTCAATCACCGTAACATCCTGACCAATTTCATCACCAACAACCAGGCGTATTACGCGCAGATCGGCTACCGGCTGCCGTGGTTTGAAAAAACACTGAAGCCCTACTACCGATTCGAACACACGCACACGCCGTTGAGCGAGCAGGTGCTGACCAATCAGGACCTCGTGCAATCCATTCTGGGATTGCGCTACGACATTACGAACTATGCCAGTTTCAAAGGGGAGTATCGCTACACCAAGCGTCTGCCGACCGAACCCTGGGTCAACGGCGTATTTTTCCAGACGGACTTCACTTTTTAGGCGAGCCAAACATGAATGCCACCAACAAAAAAATTGTAACGACGTTCTTCCTGCTGATCTGGCTTTCGATGATTCTACAGTGTCCCACTGTGGCGCAGACCGCTCACGGCACGGATATCGCCGTGGTGGTCAACGCGGACACGCCGGTGAGCGATCTAAGCCTTTCCGATGTCAGAAAAGTGCTGCTTGGCGAGCGGCAGTATTGGAATTCGAAACTCCCTGTGACACTGTTGATTCGCGCCCCGGTAGCACGCGAGCGCGATGTCGTTTTGAAGGTGATTTATCAAATGTCGGAAGCGCAGTTCAAACAATACTGGGTGGCCAAGATTTTTCGTGCAGAGGCGGCGTCGCCGCCGAAGATCGTCTACTCCAACGACATGCAATACGATCTGGTAACCGCCATTCCGGGCGCGATTGCTTTTGTGGACGCCAAGGCTGTGCGCGCGGGAGTGAAAGTCTTGCGTGTGGACGGTCATTTGCCGGGTGAAAAAGACTATCCGCTCCGTTGAGGAGCAAGACGCTGAATGCTCTCAATGGCGAGAGCTGGATTGCAATTGTGCAACGAAACTAATTCGGAAGTTTCATGCGGCGGACGATTTCCTTGTATCTAGCATCGGGCCGGATGCTTTCGAACATGGGTTCGACGGCCACGGAGACGAGCCCGCTGTCGTGTTCCTCATAGGCCTTCTCCAGCCATTCGAACGCCTTTTGCTTCTCACCCATACGCATATACGATTCCGCGATGCTGTAAGAAGACACGTAGCTGTGCTTGGAGAGTTCCGTCAATCCCTCCAGCCAGCTTTGTAGCACGCCTTTGTAGCCGGACTTGGTGAAATCTTCCTCAATGGAAGCCGCGAGTTCAGGGCCTCCCGAGAGTGATAAAGCTCTTTCTCTCTCCGCAACCGCCTCTTTCTGCTTACCCATGCGCGCGTACACTTCTTCCAGAATGCGACGCGCCGGAGAAAACTTTGGATCGATGTCCAGGACTTTGCGCAACTGTTCGACGGCCTGCTCGTTCTGGCCGGCGAGATAGAGCTGCCAGCCCAAGCTCGTATTGATAATCAGCGACAGAGGATCCGATTCCAGCGCCTTCTTGGTCTCGTGCATGCCTTCTTCAAAACGGCCCATATTCGACAGGTAGTCGCCGTACCAATGATGTGCCGTCGCTGAATTAGGATTTAGCTCGATGGCGCGCTTGAACTCGCGCTCGGCACCCGTCCAGTCCCAATCGAAATGCTCTTTTACCAGGCCCAGAGAAGTGTGCGCCTCGGGGAGCGAATCATCGATATCCAGAGCTTGCGTCGCGGCGACTTTTGCCTTGGGCCAGGCCTCCGAAGGCGGAACGTATCCGGTGTCACCGAGCTGGCTGTAAGTATCGGCAAGGCCCGCATACGCCAGCGCATAGTGCGGATCCTTTTGCACCGCCTGGGTGAAAAAGTCCGCGGCTTTCATGAAATCTCCCTGCGTCCACTTATTCCAATAGAAGAGACCCTGGAGATAGAGTTGATAGGCTTCGGCATTTTCGGTAGGCCGTCTCGCGAGCAGTTTCTTTTCTTCTCCTGCAAGCCGCGGGCGCAGCCGCCCGTAGATGTCCGCGGCAATCTCCTGCTGTACAGAGACCAAGCTGGAAAGTTTGCGATTGTACTGTTCTCCCCAAATTTGCCGGCTACTCTCCACGTCCTCCAGATTCACGCTGATTAGCAGCTCATCTCCCGACTGGACGACCCTTCCGGTCAGAATGGCCCGAACATGCAAGTCACGGCCCACCTTCTGTGGGTCGGTCGTTGCGCTCTTATAACGGAAAACCGTGTTGCGCGACATAACCGCCAGGTTGGGCAATTGGGAAAGGCTATTGATCAAGCTTTCCGTGATTCCGTCGCTGAGATACTCCGTTTTTGGATCGTTGCTCAAATTGGCGAACGGCAAGACGGCGATCGAATCGATATGCGACGCGCCGGATCCCCCGAAGAGGCGTTGCCGAAGGCCACCCACGTCGAATGCCAGCAACAGAAGCACGAGCACGAGAATCGCCGCCCACAAGAAATGCGGCCAATGCCGCCGCACAACCTGGCGGGAACTACGGGTCGGCGAGTACGGCAACGCACGCGCCGAATCCGTATCACGCTTCAGCCGCTGCAAGTCCGCGCGAATATCCGACGCGGTGCGGTAGCGCAGCTCCCGGTCCTTTTCCATCGCTTTGCTGATGATCAATTCCATCTGCAGCGGAATAGCCGGGTTCAGCCGCGCAGGGGGAATTGGCGCGCGGTTCAGAATCGCATCAAAGATCACTCCCGAAGTGCTTCCGGTAAAGGCCCTCTGGCCCGTGGACATTTCGTAAAGGACCAGCCCCAAGGAGAACAAGTCGGTGCGTTCATCGAGTTCTTCGCCACGCACCTGCTCGGGAGACATGTACGCAACGGTCCCCAGAGCCACGCCGTCGCTGGTCAGGTGGGCATCCTGCGTAGTTGTGCCAAAGGATCCGGATTTCTGCAGGGCAAGTTTCGCCCCTTTTCGCTCCGGCATGAGTTTGGCGAGGCCGAAGTCGAGAAGCTTTATCTGGCCGCGTTCCGTGAGGAAAATGTTCGCTGGCTTGATGTCGCGGTGGATAATCGCTTTGGCGTGCGCTGCCTCCAGAGCGTCGGCCATCTGGTGGCCGAGTTCCGGAACGCGCTCGAGTTCCATCGCTTTTCCGGAAATGCGGTGCTTCAAAGTCTGGCCTTCCAGAAACTCCATGACAATGAAACTTTGGCCTTCGTACTGGTCCACGTCGTAGATCGTACAGATATGAGGATGATTCAGGGACGATGCGGCCCGCGCTTCGCGCTGAAAGCGTTCAATGGCCAGCGGCTCCCTGGAAAGCTCCTCGGGCAGGAATTTCAAGGAAACGAAGCGGCCCAGCCTCAAATCTTCGGCTTTGTACACCACTCCCATGCCGCCACCACCCAACTTCTCCAGAATCCGGTAATGGGAGACGGTTTGACCGATCATGGGAAGGGAACCGCCATCGACAAATCATCTTAGGGTGCGCCTAGACGCAAGTCAACGCACAGAGCAGCCGCATGGCGCCTTAGAACAAAGAGTTTCGCGACGTGTGATTCGGACGTACGAAGTTATCAGTCCATGTGGTGATGCATAGCGAAGACTTTGTCGAGAGAGTCTTCGTAGGGGTAGACGTGCACCATCCAGCCGAAGATGATCGGATGGAAACGGCCCCCTGCCGCGCTGCACGCTTCTTCCGTGGCGATGCTGCCTTTCAAGCCAAATTTAGTCATGTCTGCGCCGCGGAGCTGGTCCTTTGGCGGCATGCAGAGATTGGTGTGCAGGTGCCACATCGCAACACTCAAGGGAACGCGGGCGTTTAGCTGCTCTTCGGTGGCTCGCTTGGGCATGGTATACATCGCGCCGACCAGTTCGTAGCCCTCGGAAGTTTTCTTGTAGAGCAGGGAACTAGGACGCGCGGGATCAAACGCGAAAGCTTCGAGGAAGCCGTTGTAGTAGCTGGTGAAGTGATACTCGGGCTGTGGAACGTTGGGAAGGAAGATTTTGTAACCTTCGCTCAAAGCGACGTGGTAGTCCTTGTATTTTTCGATGCCGCCGCGGAGTTGCGCGACGATTTCATTGGCGCGCGCGGTGTCTTCCGGAGTCGTGGGCCGCATGGCGGTCATGTGCATGTGGAGACTGTGCGCATCCATCTGGCCACGCGTCATGTCGTGGACGGCGTGCATTTCGTTGGCCTTGGCGTCGTCCATGTCCATGCCGGACATTTTGCTGTGGTCCATGCCCTGGGATTCCTGCGACTGCGAACTGGACGACTGCTGAGAACTCTGTGGCTGCGCTGCGGGGGCGCGGTGGCCGGGAATTGCGGCCAGAAGCACGCTGACGACAAAAAGTGCGCCGAAAAGGATGCCGGCTCTTGTGGCTAGGTGGATGAAAGAGCTGCGCGCGGACATGAACATTCTCCTCAGCCAATAATACGTGTTTGGGGGCCCGGAGATTTCAGCGTGTGGTACAGGCCGTTCGCCGCAAAAAACTGGCCGCGAGGACAGTGGGAAATCACGGAAAATGGGAATTTAGAGATGGAAATTGGCACACGTCGCCAATTGTGAAGGGCTTTCTTGCGGCGTGTTAGAATTTCTTCGTGAAAAAAGAGATCATTCGTCCGGCGAAATACTTGACCGGTGGGCTGGATCTGCCGGGGGACAAGTCCATCTCGCATCGTTACGCGATGCTTGCGGGACTGGCCGAAGGCACAAGTGAGCTGCGTCATTTCTCGGCGGCTGCGGACTGCCATAGCACGTTGGCGTGCATGGGCGCGTTGGGCGCTGGAGTTAAAATCGAAAAACATACGGTTCGCGTGACGGGCTGTGGCCCGCGCGGGTTGAAAAGCAGTTGGCGCGCGCTCGATGCGGGAAACTCTGGGACTACCATGCGGCTCCTGGCGGGGATCCTGGCAGGGCAGGAATTCTCTTCCAAGCTCACAGGCGACGATTCGCTGCAGAAGCGGCCCATGAAACGGGTGATGGGACCGCTCCGGGAGATGGGCGCGGTCATTAGCGGACGCGAAGATAATTTTGCGCCGCTGGAAATTCGAGGTACGCGGCTCAAACCGATCGACTACCAAATGCCCATGGCCAGCGCTCAAGTGAAGTCCGCTGTGCTGCTGGCGGGATTGTTCGCGGACGGCGTTACCAGCGTCACGGAGCCCGCACTGACTCGGGATCATACCGAACTGGCGCTGGAAGAATTTGGCGCAGACGTTGAAAAGCACGGACGAACCGTGCGGATTCACGGCTTGCGCGGCCGGAACGGAAGCGGGAAGCTCCTCGCCAAGTCGTTGGATGTGCCCGGGGATTTGTCTTCAGCAGTCTTTTTCCTTGCCGCTGCTTCGCTGCTGCCGGATTCAAATGTGCTGATCCACAACGTAGGATTGAACCCGACCCGAACGGCGATTCTGGATCTGTTCGCGTCGATGGGCGCATCAATTCAGATGCTGGGCCTGAACAGTGTGCATGGAGAGCTGGTGGGCGACCTGTCGGTAAGGGGCGCTTCCCTGAAGGGCGGAGTGATTGCGGGCGAGCAAATTCCGCTGCTGATCGATGAGTTGCCGATGCTGGCCGCCCTGGGGCCATACACCGAAGAAGGAATTGAAATTCGCGGCGCGGCGGAACTGCGCGTCAAAGAAAGCGACCGCATTGCAGCCCTGGTGGAGAATCTGCGCCGTATGGGTGCCACCGTGGAGGAACGCCCCGACGGATTGAAAGTGGCAGGACGTATCGCCGGGAAACTGCGTGGCGCGGAGATCGAGCCGCGCGGAGATCACCGGATTGCAATGGCCTTTGCAGTGGCGGGGCTGGCAGCAGAAGGAAACACTGTGATTCGGGATTCCGATTGCGCCGGCGTTTCATTCCCTACGTTCTTCGAAGAGCTGAATCGCATGGCCGATCGATAGATATTTGGGCGCCGGTTGGGCAAAGGGACGACTTGGCAAACACCTCCCGGAGGCATATACTCCCGGCTCATTCCATAGCCGACCGGATGGGCCAAATCTCGCCCCAAAACGTTAGCCCGCGGCTGTCGTCAGGGAGCACCCAGATGGTTTCCGATGAGTTCGTGCAACGAGAAATCCTGCGTCTTGCCAGAAACAATCACAAATCGGCGTGCATCAGTACACGGCGGATTTCCGCTTTTTACAACGTGCCGGAGGCTCGCATCCGCCGGCAACTTACGACGCTGGCGGAGCAGAAGAAAATCCGGTTGACCGGCTGGGACGGCCGCGCGCAGCGCCCTTACACCGAGTGGGCCAGCGCGGAAGAGTTCGTGAATTCCCACGCGGATGGCGGCCATTTTCACGTGGATCTTTTGGATTAAATCCTAAAAACGATGTGATTTCCTAGGTTGGAACAGCCTGCAGCCGTTCGTTGGTAGCGGCACGCTTACGGCTTTTCCGCCTTCGGGGGAGCAGGAGTCTTGGCTCGCGGCGCTGCTGGGTTTGCCGTCGGAGGAGTCGGCGCTTTAGCCCGCGGCGGCGCTGGAGGAGCGGGCATGTCTGAACTAGTTCTTCGGAGTGCCATGGAGCCGTAGCTGGTCTTCAGTGTGATCTTGGGGCCTCGGCCGCTCCCATATTTTCCTTCCAAATGAAAATCGCCCGACTCGGTTGACGTTTTCCTTAATGACTCGGTGGAAAACTCCGAATTGATGTCATCGCAGGAGTGGCAGTCCGCAAGAATTTCGAAAGTCGCCGAGCCGGGAAGCGTGAGCGTAATCCCCGCAGCGGCATTGGAGACTTCGATGTCGTCTTTAGGCGGGGCAGAGAACCGCAGTTCGACATTGCCGTCACGATTGTCCACTTTCACTTTGCCGCCCGCATTTTCAATGGTGACGTCGTAACGATTGGTGCGCAAATTCAAGTTTCCCGGCGCGTCCGTGATTTCCAGATTGCCGGAACCTGCTTCCAGATGGCCGCCGAGTTGAGTGAGCGTCAGATCGGTGCGTTGGGAAATAAAGCGCACGCCCTTGGCTACCTTGTCTGCCGTGATCGGCCCAAAAAATTCACCGTCGAGAGTTAGGCCGCCGGTTGCGCTTGAAACATTCACTTCGCCGCCGTGACCGGCGATTTTCACGTTGCCATTCGTGTCCGAAACTCTAATGTCACCCTTATGCGTGTCTATGGAAACATCGCCGGTGGTGTTGCGAACTTCAATGTCTCCCGTGCCGCTGATGACCGTGACCGGCGTGGCCATGTCGGAAATCGTCACGTCGCCCTTTTCATTACGAATGGTGAGCAATGCCTTTTTCGGCACAGTGACTTCCATATCCAGGCTGAGCCGCGGGTCACCGGTGCCTGCCGGATGGATTTCGTACCCGTCTCCGATTGGGACGATTTCGACGGATGCGCGATCCGCTAGTTTCCGGGCCTCCGTCTCGCTCCAGCCATGTGCATTTTTCATGCCGGCAACGCGAATCTGATGCTCATCGGAAGAGTGCACGCTGATGTCACCGCGGCCATTGCGAATGGTGACGCGCGCATCCACGGGAATGTCTTTGGGTGCGACTTCCAGAGCAAAACCGAATTTCTCTCTCCCGATGTCCACCATTTCACCGGGCAGATGCTGCTTGCCGTAGTCAACCGCGACCACGATTCCCAGAAGCGATAGAAGTCCGACAACCAGAAAAACTTCGCCGGCGGTCACGCGCGCCGAGCCGGCGTCACCCGAGCGGCTGGCGGCCGTGCGCTCGAACAATTTGATGAGGCCCCAGAAAATCAGCATCAGAGGCCACCAGTGCCAGAAGAGGTGGAGAATGTCGAAGCCTCTGTACTGGTGCAGGAGCAGAATCACTCCGACGGCAACTAAAACAAGGCCAGGGAAGACTGAACGTCGTGAGCGGCCGTATGCCATAAGCGGTTATTGCCCCTGCCCCTGACCAGGCAGCGGACTCTGCGGCGGGTTTTGTGCAGGGCCCGGCATGCCCGGAGGCGGAACCGGCGGATAAACATTCTCGACATGGCCGTCCATCGGCGCGAGCGCGGATGCCAGGCTAATCAGTCCAATCACGATGAGAATGACCGGAAACGTATTGCCGAACGAAAGATATCCGCCGCGCATCTGGTCGAGGAGGAAGAGCACGCCAATCGTGATAATAATGGCAGGGCCCATCAAACTGCGAATCGTGCAGCGCGGGCACGCGCAACGAATACGATTACCCATCGGAGTTCATCCTCCCAATTGCTGCCGTCTACGCGCGGTCGCCTAGACGATTGCGAAACAGAATCACGCCAACGCTTATCAGAATCACCGGCCACAGAAAACGTCCTATTCGATGAAACTCAAACCAGTCGAAATTCCTCAGAAGGAAAAGGATTCCAAGCCCGATTAAGAGAATTGGGCCTATCGGCCGATTCTTGCTCCAGGACTCCAGCGAATCAGGAGCGATTTCCACGCCGAGGTTCTTGGCTCTGGCGACGCGCATGGCGTCAATGGCCATGTAGAAGCAGAACCCAATGGCAGAAAGAATAAGGATCACCATCAAACCGTTGTCCACATCGCTGCTCGCGCCAATCACCAGGGTTACGAAAACCACGACGTGAATCAGCGCTTTGTTGTATTGGCCGTTATAAACCGCGCCCAGTCCGGGGCACAGGCCGAGAATGAATGCGACGGCCGGATTGCCCGCCGGGCGAGAAGGATACGGCGGCGGCAGAACTCCTGGCGCGGGCGCCGGCACAGAGGTGGCAGCAGGAACTGCGCCGGGAATCCCCATGATGCCCGCGAGACAATCCTCGCAGTAAAGCACGTCCCGCACCTGGCGCACGCAAGCCGAACACATGGCTTTGCCGCAATTGCGGCAGTAACCGACAGCGTCCACATCCGAATGGACGGCACACCTCATGGCATTCTCCTCTCACACAATGAGCCGCTGATCACCGGAAACGCGGAAGCTAGCAGTTGAAGATTTCGTTCGACGCCGTCGGCGCGATTCTGCTGCCGGGGAGACGCGGGATTCGTTGAATCCGTCCGTCCCGGCTGTCCACTTGGCGAAGATTGCGGCACAGTGCTCTCCGGAGTCGTCGGAATCTCGTTGTCCTGCCGCAGGCGCGACTGAATTTCATAAACCACGCGCAGGTCGCTGATGAACTTGGTGCTGCGCGCATAGGCCCGGTGCGCCTGACGATCGGCATTGTGATAGATGGCGGCAGGGGCAAAGTCCGCGAGCTTGGGCTTACGCGACAAGTAGCCGGAGGACACCAAAATCACTGCAAAAGTGGCGGCCACGGAAACAGCACTATAGACAAAACGCGGCGAGGTGAGTGTGCGCAGCCAGCCCTTGGCTTTTCGCCAGCTTTGTGTGCCGAGAGTAGCCGTCAGGATAAAGCCGACCAGCTGCGGAGAAGGCTCAACCTGCTCCATGCTGTGCAGGCTGCCGAGCATATGCGAAACACCCGCGACCAGCGGCGTGCAGCGTTCGCACGCATTCACGTGGAGGTCGAAAGCGGCTTGCTCGGCCGGCTGCAAGAATCCGTCGAGATAGTCGCTCAGGTGCGCTTCGGTTTGTTCGCAAGTCCAATTCATGAAATGCTCCGCGCTCGCTTCGAATTGCGAAATCCGCTCATGACGGGCGCACTCCCATCTGCTGCAGCACTCGCGCCAGTTCGATGCGTCCGCGATTGATTCTTGATTTCACGGTTCCTTCCGGTACCGACAAAACCTGTTGAATCTCTCCGTACTCCAGTTGCTGCAGATCGCGCAGGATTACTGCTTCCCGCAATTCCGGCGAAAGCCTTCTGAGCGCCGACTGCACCTGGCCGCTCAGTTCGCCCAGCAGCGCCTGCTGGTCGGGACGGCGTCCCGCGGATTCCTTGTTTTCGACCGCCGGCAGGGCGTCCTCGAGCGAATCCGTGATGCGATCCCTCTTCGTTCTACGATAATGGTCAATCAACAGGTTGCGCGTCACACTGGTCATCCACGTTGCGAAACCGCCATGGGCAGAACGATAGCTTCCCAGTGTGCGGTATACCCGGAGGAACACGTCCTGCGAGAGGTCCTCGGATTCCGTGCGGTTTCCCGTGAACCTGTAGCAAATGTTAAAGATGCGGCGCGTGTGGCGACGCACAAGTTCCTCCCAGGCCGACCCGTCGCCCTGGAGGCATTGCTGGACCAGTTGGGCATCCTGCTCCAACGTATCATCAGCCTCTAAACCTGCTACGGTGCAAGGCGTGTCTGCAAGCCGGCTCTCTCAAAAAGCCGCCCGGCAGTCCATCTCGGCCTGCCAACTATGGAACGTAAACTGCTGTCGAAATGTTCCCTTTAAGACAAGGGCCTTACTGCCGACCGTTCTGCTGCGCATCTTACTCACCCCTGCGCAAAGACACAAGCAGTTGAGTTTTCATCTGCAGATTTGGTCGTTGGGAGCGCCAGAATCGCCTTTGGATCCGACTCTCGAAGCTATTCCTTCTTCACTCCCCATCCGACCCCAGATGAACCTGTCTTGCGGAAGCGCAAGGAATTGATCCCCTAAGTTCAGGGATTTGGTCGACTTCCTGTCCGTACATTATTGATAGCAAGTATCTTACGACCATATATGAACACGTTCAGAAAATGCTTGACATATCTATCTGGTTGAGATAGTATTTGAACATGTTCAACAAAACCACTGCCGCCGTGAACTCCACCAAACACTCTGTGGGCGAGAAAACCAAGGCCTTGATTCTGGAAAAGGCACTAGAAATCTTCCGCGAGCAGGGCTTTGAAGCGGCGACAATACGGGATATCGCGAAATCCGCGAACGTGGCCACTGGAGCGGCTTATTACTATTTCCCAAGCAAGGAAGCCATCGTCGCCGCGTATTACGACCAGGTGCAAGAAACGCACGAAGCTAAAGTGCGTGAATCGATTCTCGGCACTATGGATCTTCGCGAGCGTTTGGGAATTATGTTCCAGTCGAAGCTCGACATTTTGAAGAACGATCGCAAATTTCTTGGCGCGCTTTTCCGTTACGCCGGCGAGCCGGACCATCCGCTGTCGGTCTTCGGAAAAGGAACGACAAGCCAGCGTGCCCATAGCGTCGGCATTTTTCGAGAGGCCATTGCGGGCAGTGAGATTTCAGACCAACTGCGACAACTGCTGCCAGGGGCTCTATGGCTCATGCACCTGGGAGCAATTCTATTTTTTATTTATGACCAATCCGTCGAGCAGCAGCGCACGCGGAAGCTCGTCAATGGAGTTCTGGATCTCTTCACGCAATTGCTGAACCTGACGAGCGCACCCTTGATTCGAACGTTCTTGCAACCGTTTCAGGGAAGACTGTTGGGCATTTTGAAGGAAGCCGGTTGGCCGGTTGAAAGCTGACGGAAAGAACTTTGCAGATTTTCCAGGAGGAAAAATGTCACACGGACACACAAACGCAAATGCAGGCGAAACGCGAACCCACTGGTATCCCGGAACCGTTGCCGAAGTGCGCCCCACCGCCTGGTGGTTCTGGGGACGCGCAGTGTACGTGAGCCGCCGCGACTACTGGCGCATTACTAAATATTTTCTCGCCGTGGGCGTTCCCCTCGGAGCGATCGGCGTGCTTTTCTCTGTGCCGATAGCGTTCAAGGCGGCCATGCTGCTCGCAGCTCTTGGATTGGTGTTGCTGGCATATTCTCTCTTCGGTCTGTATCGCATGTACGGCCATCCGGGAGTGCGCTACATCCGACGGCTCGTGGAACTGGGCGAAGTGAGAGGGCCCGTGACCGTCGCGGATCTAAACATCGGAACATATCGCCACGCGTTCCTGCTTTCCGACGTGCTGCCTGAAGCCAAGATCCAATCGGTGGATTGCTGGAACGTCGAGGGCGAATCACCGGAAGAAGCGGTGCAGGATGTGCGCGACTTGGAAGCGCCTCCGAAGTCCATCCCCCGGATTACCCCGTCGAAGGCGGAGCATTTCACGATTCCGCTGGCGGATAGCTCTTGCGAAGCAGTTTGCTTTGGATTCGGCACGCATGAAATCCCCACCGGTGGTCCTCGCGAAAAGCTTTTTGGCGAAGCCATCCGCATCTTGAAGCCCGGAGGAAAAGTGCTGCTCTTCGAGCACGGCTGGGATGCGCACAACTACGTGATCTTCGGGCCCGTGATTCATCACGTCACTAAACGTCAGGACTGGGACAAATTCCTGCGCGAGCGCTTCGACGAGGTGAAGTATGCGCGCAGCAACCAGGCCGTCGATCTCTTTGCCGGTACAAAACGGTAAGGAAAATTCTTGATGGGCACGCAGACCAACGACGCGGACGTCATCGTAATCGGCGGAGGGATTGCCGGCTTGGCCGCGGCTCTCCGCCTGAAAGATCGCGGCCTGGAACCGCTGGTGCTCGAATCGGAACCGCGTGTTGGCGGCCGCATGACCACCGATCGAGTGAAGGGATTCGTAATCGATCGTGGCGTAACGCTTCTAGGCAGGGGATTCGTGCGTATGCGCGCCCTCGTGAAGCGGTTCGGTCTTTCGCCGCTCGTGCGTCCGGGCGATTTCAGCGTGGGAATTCAAAATTCTGTCGGCCTCCGCGGCTATCGCGGGGGCCGGTTCGAAGACATGCTCTTCGACCGCGGAATATCATTGCGCGCTCGGCTTGCCTGCCTGCGATTTGGTTATGACTTACTGCGAAACTGCCGAGGGCTCGTGCACGGACAGAGCGAACTGAGCACTGCCATCGATGACGAAAATTGCCAGAAGTATTTTCAGCGTATCGGCGGGGAAGAACTGTTCGATCGTGTCTTTTGGCCGGGACTGAGCGGGCCGATGGGCGGACTGGTGGATGAATCCTCGCGCGTCATCCTGATGCAGATTGTCTGGAATCTGCTGGTGCGCGGAATCTGGAACCTGACCGATGGCGTCGATCGAATTCCAGAAACACTGGCGGCACAGGTGCGAGTGGAAACCGGTGCTCGCGTCTCGCTCGTCGAGCGGAGCGGAGCAGGCGTGCGCGTGGAAGCGGAAGTCCGGGGAAAGCAGCAAAGCCTTGCGGCCCGCGCCGCGATTCTTGCGCTTCCCGGACAGCTTGTGCCCGCTCTTTGCCCGGAACTTCCGGCGGAGATGCGCGAGTCGTTGTCGCGGACGCGTCACTCCAAAATTGCCAATGCGGCAGTCGCGCTGTCAAAGCCGCCGAACGTTCCGTACGCAGGCTATGCCTTCACCCAAGAGGTTGTTCCCGGCGCAGAGATCGAGATGCAGCATCTGCGCGCTCCAAACCGCTGCCCGCAAGGGCAAGGCATGGCGGGAGTATTTTTGTGGAACACGCCAAAGGCTCCGCGCCTCGATGGCGACGATGATTCCGTAAAGCAACAAGCCGCCGAAATCGTCGAGCGCACCTTTCCCGAATGCCGCGGCAAGATTCTGTTCATCCACCTCGTGCGATGGAACGTCGGGATCGCCCAGTTTGAGCCGGGAAGATTGCGCGAAATGACTTCACTCAGGAAGAAACTCGCGGCTTGGGATTCACCATTCGATCTTTGCGGGGACTACCTCGACGGAATTTCCAGCGAGGGTGCGTTGCGAACGGGTGAACAAGCTGGAAATCGTGTAGCGGATAAATTGGCGGCCCGATGAATGACCGCGCTGGCGTTCGCCCGATAGATGCGGCGCCCAGAATCAAAGGACATTGGCTGTCAGGAAGTCTGCAGTCCTATTTGCGCGCGCCGCTGGAGTTCTATCGCGAATGCGCGCAGAGCTACGGGGGCATTGCATTTGGACGCTTCGTCCATTTTCCCATTTGTGTCCTGAGTCATCCGCGCTACGTGGAAGAGTTGCTGGTGCAGAGGGCCCAAAACCTCGAGCAGTCAAGATTCTTGCGCGCGCCCCTAAAGCTGCTCCTTGGTGAAGGGCTGCTCATCGCCGGAGCAGAATCACACGCGCGGCAAAGACCACTCGTGGAGAAAGCTGTTCGCGGAGGAATCGCCGCGGTATGGGCAGAAGAAGTAGTCCGCGCGGCGGAGAAGTTCGTCGCGTCATGGACGAATGGTGAACCGCGTGATTTGTACACCGAAATGTTGCGCGTCATCTCAGACGTCCTGGCGGTAGCGGTGTTTGGCGCGACCTCTCACGCGGCCGAAACTAGCGCGCTGGTCAATCGGGCGGTGGACCACGTCACAGATCGAATGCAACAGTTCCCTCCGATTCCGGATTTTGTTCCCACGCTCGCAAATCTCCAAGTTCGAAAGTCTCTCCGCGAGACGGACCGGGCGTTATCGACGGCGATTCACGAAGAGCGCGCTCGAACTGCGACAAGAAACAGCTTGCTCTCCGCATTGGTATCGGCGCGGGGGGAAGATGGCGGGCAATTGTCGGACCGCGAGATTCGAGACCAAATCGTGATGATGCACGTCGCCGTCCGCCAGAATCTGGCAGCGGCGCTGACCTGGACATTCTTTTTGCTGAGCCAAAGCGAAGAGCGCTACTCCAAAGTTTCACGCGAAGTGGAATCGATAGTCGCAGCCGGGCGCCCAGGCTTGGCGGAAGCAGAACGGCTGGCTTATTGCGACCGCGTAGTGAAGGAGACCTTGCGGCTCTACCCATCCGTCTGGCAAGTGCTTCGCCATGTGGTTCGGGACACGCAAGCAGGCGGACATACAATTCCGGCAGGAACCCAGGCGCTGATGAGCCAGTGGGTGTTCCAGCGCGATCCGCGATTCTTCGATGATCCCGAAAAATTCATCCCCGAGAGGTGGGAGCATCCCCGCGAAGACTGGAAGCTCGCCTATTTCCCATTCGGCATGGGCCCGCGTGGTTGTTTCGGGGAGCGCCTCAGTTTTCTCACGGTAAAACTGATGCTGGCGGCGCTCACAAGAAAGTTTCGCCTGCATCTTCTACCGGGCCAGGGAATCGAGCCCTTGCCTGTTTTTGCATTGCGGCCCCGAGGGCGCGTCCTCATGTACCCGCGGATGTGAGGGAACAGCGGAGCAGGGCCGTGATTAGTAACAGGCCTATCCGTTGACCGCTGGCCTTTGCCTCCCAATCTGTATATACTATGTATATCCAGGGAGAGCTTTCATGAAGACACAAATCGGCAAATGGGGAAATAGCATGGCGGTGCGCATTCCCAAAGCTGTGGCGCAAGCGGCCAAACTTCGTCCCGGCGATCACCTGGAGCTGGCGGCGGAGGGCTCCGGAGTGTTGCGCATGCGCAAACGCAAGGAAAAGCGAACTCTTCAAGACCTGGTTCGAAGCATTACCTCCGACAATCTCCACAAGGAAACGGACTGGGGTGCGTCGGAAGGGAATGAGCTGTGGTAGCTCGCGAATTCGTGCCCGATGCAGGGGATTTGATCTGGCTGGATTTTACTCCGCAAGCGGGAAGGGAACAAGCCGGCAGAAGGCCCGCGGTGGTGCTCTCTCCTCGAACTTACAACGAAAAAACAAGCCTGGCAGTTGCTTGTCCCATAACCAGTCATGCCAAAGGTTATCCGTTCGAAGTTCCCATTCCGCCCGGGCAGCGCATCGCCGGCGTGATTCTCTCCGACCACTTGAAAAGTCTCGATTGGCGCCAACGTCAGGCGCAAAAGGCTGGAAAAATTCCGCGTGCGATTCTGGAGCAAGTGCGCGGACGCATTGCGGCCCTGCTGGAGATTGCTTGATTATTTTGTGCGCGCGCCTTGACGGCGCTTACCGCTCCCGCTAGGCTGACCAGCGCATGCAAACATCGTCGAGGAAGCTCCTTGTCGTCCTGATAGGGCTGCTGGTGCTGGGGTTTGTCGTCTACCGCTCTAGTGGGATGCTTCATCTTGGGGATTTCAGCGGCACCAAACTGCTGCAGGCAGTCCGCAACGCAAATCCGTTCCTTCTTATTCTTTCCGTCGTTGCAATCTACGTGTGCTACGCGCTGCGTTCTCTACGCTGGCAAGTATTCCAAAAAAATCTCGGTCCTTCGCGTTTTGCCCAAATCTATGGAATGACCCTGGCTGGGTTTTCGGCGGTGTTTCTGCTCGGACGCGCCGGAGAACCGGTGCGCCCTTTGCTCCTCGCGCGCAAGGAAAAGCTGCCGGTCTCGGGAATGTTCGGCGTTTACGTTTTGGAGCGGATCTTCGATACCGCCAGCGCTGCCGTGATTGCCGCGGTAGGGCTGCTTCTTTTCGAATCGCACTCCCATGCCAGCGAGGGCTCCGCGAAGCTGCAAACCGCCGCGCGCACCACCGGCTCCCTCCTCTTTGTTGGAGTGATCGCCGCAATTGCTCTCCTGCTGTATCTCCGCATACACGGCACGTCGCTCCTGGAACGCAAGCTCGAGGGCTGGCAGAATACGCGTGGCTGGCGCAGAACCGTCGCGGGCGTTGTCCTGGGTTTCGCTCGTGGAGCGCAGACCATCCACACTGTGGGAGACTTATTGCTATCAGTCTCGTACACCGCCGCGCACTGGTTCCTGGTTTTGCTGGTCTATCTCTGGGTGTCGCACAGTTTCGGCGGAACACTGGGCAGCCTCAGCCTCGGTGACGCCACGCTGGTGATGGCCTTCACGCTGGTCGGGTCGGCGGTCCAATTGCCTGGCGTGGGCGGCGGTTCCCAGGTTGCGTCGTTCCTTGCCTACACCGCTATCTTTGGAGTAGAAAAAGAGCCCGCGGCTGCTGCCTCCATTGTTTTGTGGCTGATTTCGTTCGCGGCGTGTAGTCTGGCGGGCGTGCCGCTTTTGATTCATGAAGGATTTTCGCTGGGCAAGTTGCGCGAGATGGCGGAGCACGAAAAGGTAGCCGCCGGGGCAGTTGCGCCCCGGCAAGGAGAGTCAGCCCCGTGAAGTGTCCTTTTTGTGCGCATGTGGACGACAAGGTCATTGATTCGCGGGAAGGCCGCGGCGGCGACACCATTCGCCGGCGCCGCGAATGTCTCAAGTGCGGCCGCCGCTTCACCACTTACGAGCGCATCGACGAAATCCCCTACATGGTGATCAAGAAAGACGGCCGCCGCGAACGCTTCGAACGCCAAAAAATCTTGCAGGGACTCCTCAAAGCCTGCGAAAAGCGCCCCGTGCCCACACCCAAACTCGAAGGCATCGTCGAAGAGATTGAAGGTGTAGTCCACGAAGCCACCGAACGCGAATTGACCACCACCGAGATCGGCGAAATGATCATGCACCGGCTGAAGAAGCTGGACAAGGTGGCCTACGTGCGCTTCGCGTCGGTGTACATGGACTTCAAGGACGTGCAGGAGTTCATGAGCGAGCTGAAGAATTTGCTCAAAGACCGGGCCAAAAAGTAATTCCTTCCTCTTTGAGGAGATGCAATGAAGAAATACCCTGTGATGGCCCTGTTCACCGCGATGGCATTCGTCTGCTCCTTCCGATGGACGGTACCCGCGGCCGCGCAGGCTAAGAAGCCGGCGGTGCAATCGCACGCTCCTGTAATCGAAAAAGAGAGAATTCGAGAGCATGTGAAATACCTTTCCAGCGATCAGCTCGAAGGCCGCGGAACGGGCCAATCCGGCGGCGACCTCGCAGCCGACTACATCGCGAAACAGTTTGCCAGCTATGGCTTGAAGCCTGCGGGTGACAATGGCACCTATTTTCAAAATGTGCCGATGGTAGGTGTGAAGACGCTCTCGGACACTAGGTTCACCTTCATTGGGCCAAGCGGGAATTCCTTTGAGGCAAAAAATCTCACCGACTTTGTCACCAACAATGAAAGCCAGACGGAGACCGCCGACATTGACGCGCCAATCGTCTTCGTCGGCTACGGCATCAAGGCCCCGGAGTACGACTGGGACGACTACAAGAAAGTCGATCTCCACGGCAAAGTTGCTTTGCTTTTTGTGAACGATCCCAGCTCCGACGATCCCGATTTTTTTAAAGGCAAAGCGCTCACCTACTATGGCCGCTGGACCTACAAGTTTGAAGAAACCGCGCGCCGCGGAGCGGTCGCCACGCTAATCATCCATCGCACGGACCTCGCAAGTTACGGCTGGGACGTCGTCCGCAATTCCTGGGGCACCGAGCGCTCCTACCTGAAGCGCGACGACACACCGAAGCTTCAGGCGGCATCGTGGATTCAGTTGGAAATAGCGCGGAAGCTCGTCGGCATGGTCGGTCTCGATCTCGAAAAAATGTTCCAGCGCGCTCAAATGAAAGACTTCAAGCCGCTCGAGCTGCCCATTCACTTGAGAGCCCACGTGGCCAGCAAGCTTACTTCGTTCGTCTCGAAAAATGTCCTTGCCAAGCTCCTCGGCGCCAATCCCGCTCTCGCCCAGGAGGCCGTGCTTTACACCGCGCACTACGACCACTTGGGAATCGATCCGAACCTGTCCGGCGACAAGATCTACAACGGTGCCGTCGACAACGCGACCGGCTGCGGCATCTTGCTCGAACTGGCCCGCATGTGGGCGGGAGCGCCGCTCCAGCCACAACGATCCATCCTATTCGCCGCGGTCACCGCCGAGGAGCAAGGCCTGCTTGGCTCAGAGTATCTCGGAAAACATTCGCCCGTGCCGCCCGGAAAAATTTCCATTGATCTAAATTTCGACGCCGTTCCCCCTCTGGGCACACCCGAAGAGGTGGAAGTTAGCGGCGCCGAGCGCACGAATTTTTATTCCGTGGTGAAAGCGACCGCCGAAGATTTTGGCCTGGCGATGCGCCCCGATCCGCGCCCCGAGGCCGGCCATTTCTACCGCTCCGATCATTTCAGCCTGGCGCGCGTGGGTGTCCCGTCGTTCTCCATCAATGAAGGCATCAAGTACGCCGGCCATCCGGCGGAATGGGGCGAAGCGCAAGCCCGGGACTACACGGAGCACCGGTATCACCAGCCCAGCGATGAGTACAAACCCGAAATGGATTTTACCGGCGATGCCGTGATCGCCCGCTTTGGATTCGTGCTGGGCTTCAGTGCCGCCGCATTGCCGGATTTGGTTGGCTGGATCCCCGGCGACGAATTCGCCCCCGCGCGAAAGCAGAGTCAATCCGCCGAAAAGTGACTTTTCGCCTCGAATCGCTTCGTTACCGCGGCCAAACTCCCGCCGTAAACGACTTGATCGTGTGAAATCCAAGTATTTCGTACAGCTTCACCGCAGTGTGATTCTCCGAAGTCACCGTTAGCGTCAGCTCCCTGAACTTCATCCCCTGCAGCGCCTCCGCAGAAGTTTGCATCAGCGTGCGTCCCAGCCCATGACCCTGATAACCCGGTAGTACGCAGATCTGCGTGGTGTGTCCCACTCCGGGAGAAACCTCGCTGGTCAACACCGCGGCGACGAGATCCTCACTCCCCGGCTCATGCAACACAAACGAAGCCCCCTGCACAAACTGTCCGCACCCCGGCAGCAAAATAATATTCTTCAAAAATTTCAGCGCCCCGCTTCGGCTGCGGTACTGATCGTTAATCTCCCCATCCACGTGGTTCGCATAAGCCAGATAAATCAGCTTCGCGCACGGCTCAAAGTACCGGTCGCTCCACCTCACTAGCCGCATCCCGCTCGATGCGCCCGCCTTCGCCTCCGGCAATTTGTGCAAGTCCTGCAGCATGAATTGCCGCGTGTACAGCCGGAACCCCTGGTCGAGCAGCGGCGTATCCACCGGCCCGCTGAACGGCATCAGCTGCGCCTCAATCCGTGCCAGATGCGGGAGCGCCCGCATCGAGACCAGCATCTCCTCCAGCAGCCGCCGCCCAATCAACGTCTGCGGAAACTTAGACGACACGTATAGCCCGCCAATCAGTCCCTTCTGCTCCTCCAGCACGTAAAACGAATACCCTGCCGCCGTCCCATTCTCAAACGCCACGCAACCCGCCAGCGCATGAGCATCCAGGAAGCGTTTGATCAGCTCCAGCGCGCTGCGGTAGTCCCAGTGAAGTTCGTCGCGCCAATGCCGCGCTTCCTCTTCGAGGAGCGGCTCAATCTGCCGGACTGTGGTCTGTCGCAAATCGACGATGTTCATGGACGAATGGAAAGCCGCGCGACCCCTGCCGCGCGCGTTCTATGATATCCGATTCGGCTTCTCGCCACCGCCGAGGGCCTGCACAGCAGGCGATACGCATGCGACACAGCACGCCCAGCCGCCATCGGTTCGCCCGCCGCAGCTATGCTACGATGCAAATTGTCACGCTCGTACTTTGAGGAACATGAACGCGGCGTCCGCCGCCAGCCCTTTTACGCAGACAACGAATGCAGATCCTTTTCGAACTACGCTATCCAACCCGCTGGTACACCAAGCTGCTCATGGCGCTTTTGGCGCTGGTCTTTTTTGCTGTGCTGGCCACCACCGCCATCGCCGGCTTTCTCGTCTACCGCATCGTCAAGCCGCAGCGCACCAGCAGCGAAATCAATATGGGCAGTTTCCCCGGCCGTCCTGACGCCGTGGAGTTCCAAGTCCCCGGCCTGGGCAAGCGCGAAGGCTGGTTTTTCCCCGGTCTGCGCGGCGCTCCCACCATTGTCTTGTGCCACGGCTACGAATCCAGCCGCGGCGAGCTGCTGACTCTCGTCTCCGCCCTTCAGGATCATCAATACAACGTTTTCACCTTTGATTTCGCGGCCCATGGCGGAAACGCCGGCGTCACTACCCTCGGCTATCGCGAAGCCGACGAAGTCCGCGCCGCGATTGACACTGTGGCCGCACGCAGCGATGTGGACCCTGCGCGTTTTGGCGTGTGGGGCTACAACATGGGCGCTTACTCGGCCCTGCGCGAAGCCGAAAACGACAAACGCATCCGCGCCCTCGTTCTCGATTCCGTTTACGACGATCCCAGCCAAATGGTGAAAGTCGGCGTCGAGCACAACGGCCTCGGCGGTTTTCCCTTCATGATCCGCTCCGCCGAACTTAGCTTCGAGTATTTGAACTACGCACACCGCGCGGATCCGCCGCTCACCCGCAAAATGATCACCCTGGCTGGTGTACCGATCCTCTTCATCCAGGCGCTCGATGACCCCGAGCTCGCCGCCATCACCCGCCAGATGTTCTTGAAGGCCCCGGAGCCGCGCGAGCAGGCCATCATCGCCCACGGAAATTTCGTCAGCCTCAACGACGAAGACAAGCGCACCTACGAAAACCGCGTCGTCTCATTTTTCCTTCTGCGGCTGCCCGCCACGGGGAAGCCCGCTCGTTAGACTCGCCACCGTACTTGAATCTACGCAGATTTCGACTGCTGGATAGGCAATATACTCAAAGCAGCGGATCCCCATCTGCTTGAGCTCCTTTGAACCGCTCTGCGTTGTAAAGATGATGGAGCTATGGCCGACAGGCGGAACCCATTCAGCAAGTTCCCGGTGGAGATAGAAATTGAGAGCAAATTTCAGTCCGCGCTGTAGCTTGTATGTCGTCGCTGAATCGAGTTCTGCCGAGGGCAGATGATCTTCGGCGCCATTGGCGGCAGGACGTGCAGACACTCCAGCATCGAGCTCCTCCCATGCGTCCCCTGTTGCCGAGATCAATAAAACTGGGAACACAATTATCGCCAGTACGAGTGGAACGCGTCCGGGCCGCAGGAGTCCCAAAATTCCGATGACGATTCCGCTGAATACCAGCAACGCGGAGAATAGTGTGACGGCAGGCGCTGGACGAATATCGGTAACGAATGGAATTCGTCCACTCATCCTGTTTGCCAACACGCTTACGGCAATGAAAGTCAGACCAGTCCCCAAACACAGCCAGCGAACATCGCCGACTCTATTCTGGAGACGACGGCTAAGGTCACGTGTAATAAGAAGCACGACAGCTGGAAGAGCCGGAAGGGCGTAGCCGGGGAGCTTGGATCGTGAGATCGAGAAGAATGCCACGCAGAAAGTCGCCCAGCAGAGAATGAAGCAGGTGGATTCCGCGATGCGGCGAGTTCGCCACATATTCGCGGCACCGGTATACATTGTCCAAAGGGAGATTGCGGTCCAGGGGAGAAACGCAATCAAAAGTACAGGCGCATAAAACCAGAAAGGCCGGATGTGTTGGAATTCAGGGGTGAGGAAACGCCTAAAATTGTGTTCGATGATGAAGATGCGGAAGAAATCTGGGTTGCGGCGGGCGCACAAGATGTACCAGGGGAGCGCCGTAATGCAAAAGGACGCGCTGGCCGCGGGATGAAGGAGACGGAAGGCGTCGCGCCAACGTTTCGTGAAGACCGCCCAAAATAGGACGGCGCCGCCCGATAGAATGATCGCCGCCGGGCCTTTTGCCAGTACAGCAAGCCCGAGGAAAAAACCGAAGAGCAAAAGGGCGAGCCAAGGCGTCTGAGGAATGATCGGAGAATTCTCATTGCGCGTTAGGCCCAGCACAACGGCCGCACAGACCATGGCGATGGTAAGCGTCGCGCTGAACGGCATGTCCGTGGCAGCGGCGTGCGAAAAACCGATCATGCCGACAGTTGTGGGAAGCAGAAGCAATAGCCAGCGCGCGGTTTCCGCGCCGTAAAGCCGCAACGCGAGCCAGGCCATTGCGAGCGTGGCGAGAAGCGCCGAGATCGCGCTCGGCAAACGCGCCGCCGCTTCACTCACGCCAAAGAGTTTGAAGCTAAGCGCCGCGCCCCAATAAAACAGTGGCGGCTTTTCAAACCAGGGTTTCCCGTAAAGCCGCGGAGTAACCCAGTCCCCGGTTTCCGCCATGTCGCGCGCAATCCACGCATAGCGTGGTTCATCCGGCCCCACAAATCCAATCGCGCCAAGATGGCTGAAATAGCAGACGTAAAGAGTCGCCGCGATGAGGACAGCCCATCCGATGCGGGCAGCCATGCTACTGGGTGTCACCTCGGCGATAGCAGCGTTTGTTTCGGTCACGGAAAGTTGAGTCTAACATCGAACCACTATCTTCCAGCGACGCACCTCTTGCATACTGTCGCCCGGCGCCAAATTCACAGGAACTTGGTCACTCGTTGAAAGCTTGGATCGAATACGCGGCAGTGTGGATACTTCTCAAGTGGCTGGGCATCTTGCCAAAGCCCGCCGCGCGGAGCCTTGCCACCGGCGTTGCGCGGATGCTCTTCGCGCTGTCGCCGAAATTGTACAAGACCGCCGAAATCAATCTTCAAATCGCCTTCCCAGAATGGAGCGAGCCCCGCCGCAACGAAATAATCCAGGGAATGGTGCGAAATCTTGCATGGATGGCCGTTGAATTCGCCCGCTTCGCAAAATACTCCAAAGAAAATGTCAAACAACTCATCATTCTCGACGGCAACGAGAATTTCCTCGAAGGCCAGCGCCGCGGCAAAGGCGTCCTCTTCCTGACCGGCCACATCGGGGCCTGGGAATTATCGTCCTTTGCTCACGCCTCATACGGTTTTCCGCTGCACTACATGGCGCGTCCCCTGGACAATGCGAGAATCGATGCTTTGGTCAACGGCTATCGCTGCTTATCGGGCAATAGGCCCATTTTCAAGAATGAATCGGCTCGCGTAATGCTGAAAGTCTTGAAAGAATCCGGAACCGTGGGCATCCTGGCGGACCAGAACACCATGCCCGAAGAAGCCGTCTTCGTCGATTTTTTCGGCAAGCAGGCCAGCACCTCCACGGGCATAGCGCGCGTCGCGCTACACACTGATGCCGCCGTCGTGCCCGGCTACGCCGTCTGGGATGAAGGCATCCAAAAATACCGCCTCCGCTTCGAACCGCCCGTCGAGCTCATTCGAACCGGCGACACCGAGCGCGATGTTTTGGAGAACACCCAAAAGTTTACGAAAATCATTGAAGACATCATTCGCAAGTATCCGGACCAATGGGTCTGGGTACACGGCCGCTGGAACGCTCGCCCCAAAGGTGAACCACCGCTCTACGATTTTTCGTGAGGTCCAAGATGAAACGAACAGCTGAGGAATTAGCAGAATCGATAAGCGCAACTTTGGAAGGCGACGGCCAAGCTGAAGTGGCAGGCGTAGCCTCGCCCGAACGAGCCGGCGTGCGCGATTTAATTTACGTGGAGGCCGCAAAACATGCTCCTCGCGCCGCCGCTTCAGCGGCATTCTGCGTGATTGCTCGCGAAGGCATAGCCCTCCCAGGGAAAACCGTCCTGCGCAGCGCGCAGCCCAAGGTCGCCTTCGCCAAAGCTGCGGAATTACTGCTTGGGCGGCCACCCATCGCCGCCGGCATTCATCCCACCGCCGTAGTTCCGCCACTCGCCCGCATCGCCCCGGGCGCGAGCATTGGTCCTTACGCGGTCATCGGAGAGGACGCCCACATCGGCACCGGAACGCAAGTCGGCGCGCATTCCGTCATTGGAGCGGGTTGCTGGGTTGGCGAGAATTGCCGCATCCATCCGCGAGTCACTCTCTACGCCCGCGTGCGCATCGGCCATCGCGTCGAAATTCATTCCGGCGCAGTCATCGGCGCCGACGGTTTTGGCTACGCGCAAGGAGAAGGGAAGTACTGGAAATTCCCTCAAGCCGGCATCGTCGAAATCGCCGACGACGTGGAAATCGGCGCCAACACCACCATCGATCGCGGTTCGCTCGACGACACGCGCATCGCCGAAGGCGTCAAACTCGATAATCTCGTGCACATCGGTCACAATTGCCAGATCGGAGCGCACACCGTGATTGCCGCGCAGTCCGGGCTCTCCGGTTCCTGCATTTTTGGCAAGAACGTCGTCGTCGCCGGACAAGCCGGTTTCGGCGAGCGCTGCAAACTGGAGGATGGCGCCATCATCGGAGGCCAAAGCGGTGTGCTCGGTGGAAAAACCATCCGCAGTGGCGAAACCGTTTGGGGCACACCGGCCCGCTCGCTCGAGAAATTCAAGCAACTGTTCGCGTGGTACGGCCGCCTTCCGGAACTCGCGGCCCGCATCAAAGACCTAGAGGGAAAAATTGCCGCTAAGTGACAAATTCGAATCACCGCGCTGGCGTGTAATCGTCGTCGGCGGCCACACCCGCAGCATCGGCAAGACGCAACTCGTGTGCGACGTTATCTCCGCCTTCCCGCACACAAAGTGGCTCGCCGGAAAAATCACCCAATACGGCCACGGCGTCTGCGCACAGAATGGCGACAATTGTGATTGCGCTCCGACCGACCACGTCTGCGCCATCAACTGGGAAACGCAAACGGACTCCGGCACCGATAGCGCCCGTTTCCTCGCCGCGGGCGCCAGCCGCTCCTTCTGGCTTCGCACCAAACAAGGCTTCCTCGCCGAAGGCCTCCCGCTCCTGCGCGCCGCCCTGCACGAAACACAAACGCAATCGCAGGGCGAACCTCCCCCACTAATCGTGGAAAGCAACTCTTTGCTGCAATTCCTGAAGCCCAGCCTCTATCTTGCCGTCCTTGATCCCGCCAAGGAAGATTTCAAGGACTCCGCTCGCGCCGCCCTCGATCGCGCCGATGCTCTCGTTCTTCGTGGCACGCAAGAGTCCTTTCAGGGAGCAGACCCGGCATGGACGAAGCTCCCGTCACGTTTGCTGAGAGAAAAGCCTTCCGTCACCCAGCGCGAAGGCCAACCCCTGCCCGAACCCCTCCACGTCCTCATCCAACGCGTCCTGGATTCCCCTCCGGCTGTCCCTATTTAACAACGCTAGGATGGCAAAATGGCATCTTAGCCGTTGACCACCAACGACAACGCGGCGATAATTTAGTAGTACTGACGTTATTCGAACCCTAACCGCCGTGCCGCTTTTCCGTAATTCGCCGCGGCAGTTGGGCTGATGTTGGGGCGCCTGCTCGAACGTTCGGTCGCGCCTGTTGGAGTTCCGCTCTGGGGGAGCGTTCATGGCCTCATTCGCCAGGATGGGAGAGGAAATTCCGGTCTCGCCTGCGCCCGTGCAGCTGCACGAGCAAAACTGGTTTGAGCAGCTGGAAAACTCCATCGTCCGCGGCGCCAATCACCTGCTTTCACTTCAGGCTGAGCAAGGCTACTGGCAAGGCGAACTCGAAGCCGACACTACTCTCGAATCCGACTACATCTATTACCTCTACGTTTTGGGCAAAGCCGATTCCCAGCGTATTGCCAAGCTCGCCAACTACGTCCGCCAGCGCCAACTCCCCGACGGCGGCTGGAGCATTTATCCCGGCGGTCCTTCCGAGCGCAACGCCACCTGCAAGGCCTATTTCGCCCTGAAACTCGCCGGTGATTCCATCGACGCCACCCACATGGTGCAGGCGCGCAAAACCGTGCACCGCCTCGGAGGCCTCGAGCACACCAACTCCTACGTCCGTTTCTATCTCGCGCTCGTCGGCGCCGTCGGCTGGGAACTCGTCCCCGCCATTCCCGTCGAGCTAATGCTTCTTCCGAATTGGTGCTACATCAACATCTACGAAATGTCCTCTTGGACGCGTGGCATCGTCATTCCCATGGCCATCCTCTGCGCCCTGCGCCCCGATTTTCGCTTGCCGCCACACGCTCGCGTCGATGAGCTATTCAAAGACCCCGCGCACAAGTCCGCGGCCTTCGACTGGAGCAAACAGTTCTTCTCCTGGAAAAATGTTTTCCTCGCGCTCGACCGCGCCCTCAAGCTCTACGAAAGATCGCCCTGGAAGCCCTTCCGCCGGCGCGCCCTTCGCGAAGCAAAATCCTGGATGCTCCATCACATCGAGCGTACCGAAGGCCTCGCCGCCATCTATCCCGCGATGATGAATTCCATCTTCGCACTGATGGCTCTCGGCCACGGCCCCGACGATCCCCTCACCCGTCGAGAAATCAAGGAATTCTCCCGCTTCGAAATCGAAGAAGACGACACCATTCGAATGCAGCCCTGCGTTTCTCCCGTCTGGGACACTTGCATCGCCATGGTCTCCCTCGAAGAAGCCGGCCTCCCGCCCGATCATCCCGCGCTGATCAAAGCTGCCGACTGGATGCTTTCGAAACAGGTCCTCGGCCCTGGCGATTGGCAAATCAAGAACAAAGACGCCGAACCCGGCGGCTGGGCTTTCGAATTCCGCAACGATTTTTATCCCGACGTCGACGATACCGCCTTCGTCCTCATGGCCCTTCAGCGTGTGAAATATCCTGATCCTCAGCGCATGGAAAACGCCATTCGCCGCGGCATTCAATGGCTTCTCAGCATGCAGAATCGCGATGGCGGCTGGGGCGCGTTTGACCGCGACAACAACCGCACTTTCCTCTGCAACATTCCCTTCGCCGACCACAACGCCATGATCGATCCTGCAACCGCCGACGTGACCGCTCGCGTCGTCGAGTGCCTCGGCCGTTTCGGCTGGCCTGCCGCGCATCCCGCCATTCAACGCGCCGAGAAATTCCTGCTCAAGGATCAGTCCCCCGACGGCTCCTGGTTCGGCCGCTGGGGCGTCAACTACGTCTACGGCACCAGCGGCGTCCTCCGCGCCCTCGAAACCGTTTCTCTGAACACCCGCGAATATTGCCAGCGTGCCGTGACCTGGCTCCGCACCGTTCAAAAGCCCGACGGCAGCTTCGGCGAATCCCTCCGCAGCTACGACGAGCCGCTCACCAAGGGCCAGGGCCCGAGCACCGCTTCGCAAACTGCTTGGGGCTTAATCGGCCTTCTCGCCGGCGCTGGCGTCAACGATCCCGCCGTCGCCAAAGCCGTCTCCTATCTCGTCCACCAGCAGCAGCAGGATGGCTCCTGGTCCGAAGCCGATTTCACCGGCACCGGTTTTCCCGGCGTCTTCTACCTGAAATATCATCTCTACCGCAATTCCTTCCCCGTCTATGCTCTCGCGCGTTACGCCAATCTCTCCCGTGGCGTCGAGGATTTCTCCGCCCTCAAGTTCCAGCCCAGCGATTTTCGGCTGCGCAGCGGGTTTTAGTCCGCATGCGCTTTCCTGCGCTGCTCTCCGCAAAACTCGCGAAAGTTCGTCTTACCTCGCTCTTCCCGCAAGCCCATCGAACATCCTTGATCGATTTCATCGACGCCGCGGAAATCTTGCACTCTGGCTCGGCTCATCCCGTTTCGCACGAAAAGATTCGCGGCATTCTCGATAGTCCCGCGTCCGCGCTCTGGATTGGCGGAAGCGAGCCTCTCGATCATCCTGGCATCGCGCATCTTGTCCGAACCCTTGCGCCAAGCGGACGCTTCATTTTTCTCGAAACTCGCGGCGATTCGCTGCGCCGCCGCATTCACGAATTCCAGCCCACACCTCGGTTTTTTCTCACTACTCGTTTCGACGCCGCGCCCTCCGTCAGTAGCGAGCCTCGCAATCCCGCCACGTTCGAATTGGCCCTCGAAGGTATCCGCGCCGCCCGGCTCTCCGGCTTCTTCACCGCCGCTCATGTCCTTCTTCACGAGAATTCGAATCTTTCCCGCCTTCAGGATTTTGCCAGCCTTCTTTCCGGCCTGGACCTCGACGCCTGGCTGATGACTTCCGCCTCGCCCGCCCATGCCGCTATACAAAAGGCCAGCGAAGCTCGAACACTCATTCCCAATGCACAGTGGCGACGTTTTTCCGAGCAGCTCGAGCGGGAACTCCTGACTGCCTCAAAACCTTGCGACCTTCCAAACGCTTCCGCAAACGAGAAGCAATCCGTTCACCCCTGCGAAGAAAGCGCGCACATCGCATGACCACTCTCGTCACTGGCGCCGCCGGATTCCTCGGCAGCCACGTCACCCGCCAGCTCGTCGCCCGCGGCGACGACGTCCGCGTGCTCATGCGCGTCTCCAGCACCAACCGCGCCATCGCCGATCTCTCCCTCGAATACGTCACCGGCGACCTCCGCGATCCCGCTTCTCTCGATCGAGCCATGAAAGGCGTCAAGCGCGTCTTCCACGTCGCCGCTGACTACCGCCTCTGGGCCAAGCGCTCCCAAGATATTTACGATTCGAACGTCGGCGGCACAAAAAATCTTCTCGATGCCGCCCGCCGCGCCGGCGTTGAACAACTCATCTACACCAGCACCGTCGCCACCATCGCCGTCGACCGCCCCCAGCATCCCAACGAATTCACCGACGCCAAGCTCGAAGAAATGATCGGCCACTACAAGCGTTCGAAATGGCTCGCCGAAAAGGAAGCCCTCGCTGCCGCGAAAAACGGCTTGCCCGTCATCGTCGCCATGCCCACCACGCCCGTCGGCCCATGGGATTGGAAGCCCACGCCCACCGGAAAAATCATTCTCGATTTTCTCAATGGCAAAATGCCCGGCTACGTCGAGACCGGCCTCAACTTTGTCGGTGTCGAAGAATGCGCCGTCGGCCATCTCCTCATCGCTGAAAAAGGCAAAGTCGGCGAGCGCTACCTTCTCGGCGCGGAAAATCTCACGCTCAAGGGCATGCTCGATCTGCTCTCCAAAATCACCGGCCTACCCGCGCCCAAGCTGAAAATTCCCCACGGCCTCGCTCTGGGTGTAGCCTATGCCAGTACGGTGTTCTCGCGCCTCATCGGCCGCGAACCAGGCATCCCGGTCGAAGGCGTCAAGATCGCGCGCCACATGATGTACGTCGATTGCTCGCGCGCTCGCCGCGAATTGGGTTTCAAAGCCGGCCCGGTCGCTGCCGCGCTCGAACGCGCCGTCCGCTGGTACGAAGCCAATGGCTACATCGCCAAAGGCCGCGCCAAGCGCATGGCCCGCGCCGCCGCTGCCTAAGCTCTTGTATTCTGTGTAGCGGCGGGCTTTAGCCCGGCCCGGCTTTATAGTGGCCGGTCTTCAGACCGGTGCTTTTTCTTGTGTTTGTCTTGTGTAGGCGCCGGGCTTTACCCCGGCCCGCTTCGATTTTAGAACTTTGCAACCATGCGCATTCTAGTCACCTTCGCCGTCGAAGCCGAATTCGCCCCCTGGCGAGCGATTCGCGCGTTTCGGAAAGTTCGGATTAACGAGAAGCACTACTCCGGTGGGGTGGAAGTGTTCGTGGCTACCATCAGCGGAAGCACGGTGTGGGTAATTTTCACAGGCATCGGCATTAAGTTTTTTGATTTTCAGACTGCATCCTGCCTTCGAGACGCTGGCGTCGATGTGGTTATCTCGTCAGGCCTGGCTGGGTCCCTAAGCTCTAAGTTTGCTGTGGGTGATATCGTAGTTCCGAAAAAGGTTGGCAGCCTGCGGGACGCCGGTGCCGTCTCAACTACACCGGCGCTTTTTGATTTTGCAAAACGACGGGGAGCAAAACTTGTTGAGACCCTTCTCACCGCAGATCACATAATTGAAACTGGTGACGAAAAGAGCCGTCTGGCAGTTTTCGGCGACGTCGTCGATATGGAATCTGTTCATGTGATGGAGGTTTTTCGTGATGAGGGCTTGCCGGTCGCTACCATCAGAGCCATCAGTGACGCAAGTGATGAAGATTTGCCCATAGACTTTACGGAAACCGTCGCCCCCGATGGGCGCGTAAAGATCGTGTCTTTGTTGAGGCAGCTCATTGGCCGTCCCGCGAAGATTCCTGACTTGGTGCGGTTTGGATTGCGAAGCAAAGGTGCTGCCCGCAAACTCGGGCAGTTCCTTGATGGCTTTGTGGAAAGTCTGACACCAGAGGTTTTGTGCCACGAGACAGCCACTGCGGGTTCACATGAGTAAGTCTGCAACAACACTCGATTCTCTTCGCACCCTCGCCCCCATTCCGAAAACCATGCGCGCCGGCGTCTACCGCCAAAAAGGCCTAGTCCGCGTCGAAGAAGTCCCCGTCCCCGAAGTCGCCGATGGCGAAGTCCTCATCAAAGTCGCCGCTTGCGGCATTTGCGGCACCGACATCAAAAAAATCTTCCACGCCTACGTCGAGCCCCCGCAAATCCTCGGCCACGAACTTGCCGGAACCGTCGTCGCCGTCGGCCGCGGCGTCACAAAATGGAAACTCGGCGACCGCGTCATGAGTTTCCACCACATCCCCTGCGGAAAATGTTTTTATTGCGAACGCCGCCTCTTCTCCCAATGCAAGCAATACAAAACCACCGGCCTCACTGCCGGCTTCACTCCCAACGGCGGTGGTTTCGCCGAATACGTCAAAGCCATGCCCTGGGTCGCCGATCGCGGCATCGTCGCCCTCCCCGACAACGTCTCCTTCGAAGAAGCCACTTTCATCGAGCCCATCAACACCATCGCCAAAGCCGTCCAAAAAGCCCGCATCACCGCCGGCGAAACCGTCTTAATCATCGGTTGCGGCCCGATCGGCCTCCAGCTCTTGATGGTCGCCAACCTCGAGCGTGCCAAGCTTTACACCAGCGACCCCATGGTCGTCCGCCGCGCCAAGAGCCTTACTCTCGGAGCGTTGGAGTCCTTTGACCCCACTAGTGGTAAGCTGTTGGCAGAAATCAAGGCCCGGACCGATGGGCGGGGTGCCGATGCGGTCCTGGTGGCGGTGGCGCATCCTTCTGTAGTCGTCGATGCGCTGGCAGCGGCAAGGCCCGGTGGGAGGGTGTTGCTGTTTGCCGCAAACGATCCTGTAACGAAGATCGAGTTTCCGGCATCTGCCATAGGGATCGACGAAAAGGAAATCCTGGGCAGCTATAGCGCCGCGGTGGACATCCAAGAAGCAGCGGCAGACTTGGTGCTAGGGAAGAAACTTCCCGTCATGGATATTGTGACGCATCGGTTTCCGCTGGCTAGAATCCAGGAGGGCCTGGAACTGGCCTTGAAGCCAACCGCGGAATCGTTGAAGATATTGATCACACACGGATGAGAACGACGACGCCAAAGAAAACGGAAGTAGGCGATGAAGTGAAATTAGCCGAGCCGCGCTTGGTTGTGCCCTCAAAAATGACCGCAGCCGTGTTGTACGGCAGCGAAGATCTGCGCATCGAGAAGATCGATGTCCCTGCTCTTTCCGCGGACGAAGTCCTCTTGCGCGTTCGTCTCGCCCTCACCGATGGCACCGACCTGAAAGTTTGGAAGCGCGGCTATCACGCCAAAATGATTCAGCCCCCCGCCGTCTTCGGCCATGAACTGGTCGGCGACATTGTAGCTGTGGGCAAGCGCGTCGATCCCCGTTGGCGCCTTGGCATGCGCGTCATCGCCGCCAATTCCGCGCCGTGCTTGCGCTGCTATCACTGCCGCCGCGGCCAGGAAAACCTTTGCGACGACCTGCTCTTCAACAATGGCGCTTACGCCGATTACATGCGCATCCCCGGCCGCATCGTTGTCGAGAACATGCTGGAAGTTCCGCATTCCGTAGATGACCAGAGTGCCGCTCTTGCCGAGCCGCTTGCCTGCGTCCTTCGCGGAATTCACGAAATGGAAGTCCGCACCGGAGACACCGCTGCCGTAATCGGCTGCGGGCCCATCGGTTTGATGTTCGTGCGTATGCTTTCCCGCCGTGGCGTCCGCGTGATCGCGCTGGCGCGCCGCACAGCGCCTCTGGATGTTGCGAAGCACCTCGGTGCCTCCGCCACCATCAATGTCACGGAGACCACCGACGTTGTCGCCGCGGTGAAGGCCTTCACGGAAGACAATCTTGGTCCCGATTCAGTCGTCGAAGCAGCAGGCAATCCCGCCACATGGAAACAAGCTCTTGCCATGGTGCGCCGTGGCGGCGTCGTCAATTTCTTCAGCGGCCTGCCCTCCACCACGCGTGTGGAAATCGAGCCCGCCGCCATCCACTATTCTGAAATCAAACTGATCTCGCCGTTCCACCACACGCCCCGCTTCATCCGTGAAGCCCTCGAAGCCATCCGCCGCGGCGACATCTCCGCCCACGATTTCGTGACCGAAGAAATCCGGCTCGCCGACTTGCCCCAGGCATTCGAACGCATGAAGTCCCGCAGCGGCGAAATCAAACTAGCCGTCCGGCCATGACTATGGAGTGCGGGAGCCAGGCTCCCGCTTTTCCGGCAACCCAGGCGCCCCATTCGCCGCTCCCATCGATCTCAGGAGAATCCGCAAGCTAATGCTCCACCCCGGCGAAATCGACCTCACCCGCCACGCGCCAAATCCCGGCTGCACCCCCGAGGCCGCGCAAACCTACACCCGCTGGCTAGCCACCCATCACTACGAGAATTTCAACGTTGTCTCGTGGCTTCTTCCGAAAGAACTCCACCAACATTTCTACAACGTCTACGCCTACTGCCGCTGGGCCGACGATCTCGGCGACGAAGTCCCCGATTCGAATCGCGCCCTCGAACTCCTCCACTGGTGGGAGCACGAACTCAACGCCTGTTACGATGGCAAGCCATCGCATCCAGTTTTTGTCGCCCTGCGCGAAACCATTGTCGCAAAAGATATTCCCAAGCAGCCGTTTGCTGACCTGCTGAAAGCCTTCCGCCAGGATCAAACCGTAAAGCGTTACGCGGACTGGGCGGCCGTTCTGAATTATTGCATCTACTCCGCGAATCCCGTCGGCCGTTTGGTCCTCTACCTCTGCGGCTACCGCGATGAGCAACGCCAGAAACTATCCGATGCCACGTGCACCGCGCTGCAGCTCGCGAATTTCTGGCAAGACGTCTCACGCGACTTGGAAAAAGGGCGCATCTACATTCCGCTCGATGCTGCCGTCGCACAAGGCCTCACTGAAAGCGACATCGTCGAACGCCGCTTCGATGAGCGTTACGTGCGCCTGATGAAAGATTTGATTGCTCGCACGCGCGTGCTCTTCGCCGAAGGCCTGCCTCTCGCAAAAACGGTCGACGGCCGCCTCAGCATCGACCTCGAAATGTTCAGCCGCGGCGGCCTCGCCGTCCTCGACGCCATCGAATCCTCCGGCTACGACACACTCCACCATCGCCCCGCCATCAGCAAAGGGAAGCAAGCGCTCCTCTTGGGGCGCTCACTGCTCACGTACTTGGCCGGTTTGGAGCGAAAGTCGGAAAAGTCCGAGAGAATTCCAGCCCCGTTGCGGCCGGGGCGAAGCGCAGCAGAATCGCGCGTAGCGATCGACGACTCCTACGCCGAATGTCATCGCATTGCGCGCGCATCACGCAGCAACTTTTATGCTGCATTTTTCTTCCTCCCCGATTCGAAACGCAATGCCCTGGCTGCCCTCTACGCCTTCATGCGCCTCGTCGATGACGTTGCCGACGAAGGCGCCGATCTCGCCGCAAAACAGCGCGGCCTCGCCAATTGGCGTGCCGCTCTCGACGACGCCATCACCGGCCACGAGCAACACTTCGACGGCAACACCGCCATGAATTCCCCGGCCGCAACTCTGGGCGCCGCCGCGGAAATACTGCCCGCGCTCGTCGATACCATGCAGCGCTACAAAATGCCGGCGCGTTATCTGCACGATCTCATCAGCGGCGCGGAGATGGACCTCACGGTGCAAACGTACCCGACGTTCGAACGCTTGCGCGAATACTGTTACCGCGTCGCCGGAACTGTCGGCCTCACCTGCACCCACGTTTTCGGTTTCAAAGACGCACGCGCCCTCGACCTCGCGGAAAAACTCGGCCTCGCTTTTCAGCTCACCAACATCATTCGCGACGTCCACGAAGATTTTCGGCTCGGCCGCGTCTATCTTCCCGAAGAAGATTTGATGCGCTACGGGGTTTCTCCCGAAGATTTCGGCCGTAGCGAAGCCACCCTCGGTGTTCGCGAATTGCTGCGATTCGAATCCGAACGCGCCTGGCAATTCTACGAAGAAGGCTCCTCGCTGCTGGGCTTGATCGGCGCCGACAGCCGCGGTGCATTGTGGCTGCTGGTGCATACGTACAGCGCTTTGCTCGGCCGCATCGAGTCGCTCGATTTCGCCGTTTTCGGCGAGCGCGTGCGCCTTTCGAAAGCGGAAAAAATGATGTTCATCGCCAAGGCGCGCTTCGGCCGCCACACGGAAGAGAATATTCTTGAAAAGCGTGATCGTGATCGGCGGCGGCCTGGCGGGACTGGCAGC
>Ga0210409_10000203_pt1 | contig 121584 bp, 116 predicted proteins | sample IncBWH17MmetaG_FD_161649 | JGI IMG/M metagenome (GOLD analysis project Ga0210409, IMG submission 161649) | Forest soil microbial communities from Barre Woods Harvard Forest LTER site, Petersham, Massachusetts, United States - Inc-BW-H-17-M | ecosystem: Environmental > Terrestrial > Soil >...
GGGCGTAGCGATACACTGCGCTCGCGGGCGGCTTGGGCATCGTCCCGTCCGGCGCGTGCCGGACCGCGAGGTGCTCGCTGCACTGGTGCCGGAGAGGGTCCTCCCGTTTGCATCCGGTGGTTCCAGGAAGCGCGGCCTGAGCCGAGCCGAGGCCTAAAAAACCTCGGATGCCGCGGTGGGGCGCCGAAAGGCGAGCGCGCCCGCTCCATTTTTTGAGGTCCAGGGCAAGTCCTGGGCCTCGGTCCTCCCGCAGTGGGAAGACAGGAGAGAGGGCGCGCGCCGCATCCTTCGATGCGGCTCCTGGTTGGTGCGCTTCTCGGCGCTCCGCCTCCCTTCTTGTTTGGAGGCTAGTCTTTCGTGGCGTTCGTTGTTCCGCATGCGCTCGCGCTTTCCGCGAGAACGAAAAAGCTCGTCATCGCCGGGCTTGACCCGGCGATCCATGGGGCTTCGCAGAATGCTCATTGGTCCAAGGCGCACGCGGCCATTCAGCATGGACCACCGGGTCAAGCCCGGTGGTGACGAAGTGAGGGGTCAAACCCGGTGGTGACGAAGTGAGGCACTCGCGCGAGGGAGAGCGTCTCGTGCGTGCATTGCCCCCTCCCACGCGGGCGCGCGAGAGGATAATATCGGCAGCAGGGAGAACCGCCATGTTCCTGCGCAATTACTGGTACGTCGCCACGACCGATGCCGAGGTCGGCCGCAAGCCGCTGCCGCGCACCATTTTGGGTGAGCCCATCGTGTTCTTCCGCACCGAAGCGGGCGCGCCGGTGGCGATGGAGGATCGCTGCGCGCACCGGCATCTGCCGCTGTCCATGGGCAAGCTCGTCGGCGACGAATTGCAGTGCCACTATCACGGGCTGCGCTTCGGCACCGACGGCCGCTGCACCCGCATTCCCGGCCAGGAGCAGATTCCGCGCGGCGCCAAGGTCAAAACCTATCCGGTCGCCGAGCGCTATCACTGGATTTGGATCTGGATGGGCGACCCGGCGCTGGCCGATCCGGCGGCGATCACCGATTTCCATTGGCTCGACGATCCGAATCATTGGGGCGCCAAGGCCTCCTATCTGCACGTCGAGGCGAACTGGCAGCTCGTGGTCGACAATCTGCTCGATCTCACGCACTTGGCTTTCGTGCACGACACCACCATCGGCAATCTGGCGCTGGCCGAGCACGCCAAGGTGCAGGTCACCCGCGCGCCGAACAATGTCGTGGTGACGCGCTGGATCATCGACCAGGAGCCGCCGCCGACCTTCAAGAAAGTCGGCGGCTTCACCGGCAAAGTCGACCGCTGGCAGATCATCGACTTCGTGCCGCCGGCTTTTCTGCGGCTCGACGTCGGCGCCACGCCCACCGGTACCGGCGCGCCGGAAGGCAAGCGCGTCGGCGGCATCGGCATGCGCAATCTCAACGCCATCACGCCCGAGACCGAAACCACGTCGCATTATTTCTGGGGCCAGGCCCACGACTTCGACGTCAAGAATGCCGAGACCACCGAAAAGATCTTCCAGCAGATCAAGACCGCGTTCCTGGAAGACGTCAGCGTGTTCTCGGCGCAACAGCGCAACTTGAACACGATCGCGAACCCGCCGCAGGTCGACATCAATGCCGACGCCGGCACCATCGCGGCGCGCCGCATCCTCAGCCGGCTTTATGATGAAGAGCAGGGCGCCAGGCCGGTCGCGGCGGAGTAATTTTTTCATCCGCCCCCGCGATAGCGGGGGAGGGGGACCACTGGAGCTCGCGCAGCGAGCGAACCGTGGTGGAGGGGGCGCATGACTCAAAGCTTCGTTGTCGCTGAAAGGCGGTCAAAGCCTGGACGCCATCATTCCCTTGAATTGTTTGCTGCGCGTCGAGGCCCGCGCCCCTTCCACCACCCTGCTGCGCAGGGTGGTCCCCCTTCCCCGCTATCCGCCTACGCGCTCCCGCGCTTCGGCGGACTCTTACCCGCCGTAGCTCGCGTAGCGAGCGAAGGCGGGTCGCGGGGCAGGATGACTCAAATCCAGTCCTTCCACTTGAACCAGATCAGCGGCAACAGCGCCGTGATCACGATCAGCGCCAGGCCGTATTGATAGCCCCAGGCCCAATCGTATTCCGGCATGTTTTTGAAATTCATGCCGTAGATGCCGGCGACCAGCACCGGCGGAATGCCGACGACGGAGGCGATGGTCAACACCTTCATCACGTCGTTCTGGTCGATATTGATGATGCCGGTCGCGGCGTCCTGCAAAAGCTGGACGCGGTTCACCAGGCCTTCGGAGAACTGCACCAGGGAAGCGATGTCGGAGCTCACCGACTGCAGCCGCACTGCATTGTCCTGCGCCAGCCAATCGCGGGCGCGATCTATGGTGAATTTTGCCATGCGGTCGAGGCAGACCAAGGTGTAATGGATGCGTGCCATGCGCTCGCTGGTACGGCCGGTGCGGAGCATCAGCTGGCGCAACATGGCGGTTTCCTTGGACAGCTTCAGGGCATTGTCCTGGCTGAAGATGATGTGGGAGGCGTCGTCGAGATCGCGGCCGGCGGCTTCCAAAAGATCCGCCAAGTGATCGACCAGCGCTTCGAGCAGGTTCACATAAGCGGCAGCCGGCTCGAGTTTTTCTTGGGCGCCGCATTCCTTGGCCACCGTGTCGAACGTCGCCGATTGGGCAAAGCGCACGGTCATCAGCACGTCCTTCGACAGCACGAAACCGGCCGGGGAGGGCAGCCACGGCTCGTTGCCTGAGGCAAAGATCAGCGGCGCCGTCATATAGAGCGCGCCGTTCTCCATCTGCAGCCGGCTCGTTGCTTCGATTTCGCCGAGCGCATCGTTGCTCGGCACGCGCAGCCCGAAGGCGGTCTCGAAGCCTGCGCGTTCGGCGTCGGTCGGGTCGAGGAGGTCGATCCAACTATGGCTGGCCAGCGCGCTGCCCTTGGCGCGGTCGGTGGGATAGGCGTTCAACATCCGGGGCCTCGACCATAACCTTCTGGAATCATTGAAAAAGCCGTTAAGCCGACGTTAAACGCTTCAGCCTAAATTAACCAGAGGCCGGCGTCGGGGGAACCGCGCCCTGGCCGCGATGGCGTGCTTCTTCTTTAATGTAGCGGTGGCGTAGGTTCAGTCATGGCGCGCGGTCGCAGCGAGCGAAAAACCGGCCATCGTTTCTCGTCATCTCTGCGGCATTGCGGGCTGGCCGCTGCCGCGTTGCTTTGCCTGGGCGGCTTTGCCGCGCCGGGCTCGGCCGACGACGGCCCGGTCAAGGCCACGCTCGCGGCCACCGTCAACGACGGTTATGCGCGCCTCGTCTTCGACATGAGCGAATACGACGATGCCAGCGTGCGTCTCGCCAACAACGTGCTGGTCATCACCTTCAATCGGCCGATCGATGTCTCGATCGATCGGCTCGCGTTGCAGATTCCCGATTATGTCGGCGCAGCGCGGCGCGATCCCGACGGCAAGGGCATTCGCGTGGCGCTGTCGCAGCAGGTCAAGGTCAATGCCACGGCAGCCGCCGAGAAATTTTTCATCGATCTGTTGCCGGCGTCATGGAGCGGGCAGCCGCCCAGCCTGCCGCCGGAGGTCATCGCCGACCTGGCGCGCCGCGCCCGCGAGGCCGATCGTCTCGAGCGCAAAGAGCGCCAGGCCGTTGCGCAGCAGCGGGCGACCGCCGAGCCGGTGCGCGTGCATGCCTCGACCCAGCCGACTTTCACCCGTTACATCTTCGCCGTCCCGGCCAATACCGCGGTGTCCGCCGATCGCACCAAGGAGCGGCTGACGCTGACCTTCGATGCGCCGATCAAGTTCGATCTTGCCGATGTCGCGGCCGCGCTGCCGCGCGCGATCGGCGGCATCGAAGCCGAATTGCGCGACGACAGCACTCTGGTGCGCTTCAACTTCCTGGCCAAGATCGATGTCCGCAGCTTCCGCGACGACGGCGGCTATATGCTCGATATCGTCGGCGCCGACAACAAGCCGGACGAGGCGAGCGCGGCACCCGTCGCGCCAGCCGCTCCGCAGCAAAGTGCGGCGCCGGAAACCACCGCACCCGCAACGGTCCCGCCTGCGGCGGCGAACGACCCCGCCGCGCACAGCGCAGAGGCGGCGGCGCCATCAGCGCCGGCCGCAGAAAAACCCGACATCGCACCACCGGCAACAATCGCCGCGCCTGAACAACCGGTAGCGCCGCCGCCGCCGCCTCCCGCCGCGGCACAAGCGGCGCCGCTTCAATCGCCGGCCGACAAACCGGTGCTGGCGCCGAAAGTGAAAGCGCAAATCGCAGCGCCGGAAACGCCGCCGCAGCCGGCACCTTCAGCCGACGCGGCAAAGGCAGCGCCCCCTGCGCCGCCGCCAGCACCGCCGGCACTGCAGCGCGAGGCGGCCGCCGCGCCCGACAAGGCTCCGGCCAACGACGCGCCGCCGCCGCGCCCGCGCGCCGCGAATACCAGCGACAAGGTCGCGGCCGAGCTCACCCGCCAAGGCGCCAACCTGAAACTGTCGTTCGGGTTCACGACACCGACGGCGGCGGCGGTGTTCAATCGCGCCGACACGCTATGGATCGTGTTCGATTCCAACGCCGACATCGATCTCAGCGCGCTCGATGGCGAAGCGAGCCGCACCATCCGCGGCGCGGAATTCACCCACGCGCCCGACGCCGACATCGTGCGCATAAAACTCGATCGTCCGCATCTGGCCTCCGTCGATATCGATGGCCCGAGCTGGACGGTGCAGATCGGCGACACCGCCATCGACTCAACGCACGCGCTCACCATGACCCGCAATCTGATCGGCCCGAACCGGTCGAGCGTCACCATCCCGTTCGACGCGCCGCATCTGGTGCACCGGCTCGACGATCCCGACGCCGGCGACACGCTGGTGGTCGTCACCGCGTTTGCGCCGGCACGCGGCTTCGTCAACGGGCGCGATTTTGTCGAGTTCCGCATGCTGGCCTCGGCCGAGGGCGTCGTGGTTGATCCGCTCGCCGACGACGTCAAGGTCGAGCTGGCGCCCGACAAGATCATCGTCAGCCGTCCCATGGGTTTGGCGCTGTCGACCTCGTTGCAGAATCTGCTGCGCGGCTCCGGCTTGCGGCCGACGATGTTCGATTCGCAGCTGTGGGGCTTCGATCAACAGGGCTCGTATATCGAGCGGCAATCGAAGCTGGTTGCAGCTGCGGCATCGGCGCCCGACAACAAGCGCTTGGCGCCACGGCTCGATCTCGCCCGCTTTTATGTCGCCCGCGACATGTATCCGGAGGCCAAGGGCGTGCTCGACGTCGCGCTGGCCGACGAGCGCGCGGCCGCGGAGCAGGGCACCGCGGCCGTGCTGCGCGCGGTGACCGAGATCATGATGAATCGCCCCGACGACGCGCTGAAGGATCTCGCCGATCCGTCAATCGGCGATCAGCACGATGCGCCGCTGTGGCGGGCGCTGGCTTACGCCAAGCAGGGCAAATGGGGGCAGGCGCGCGACGGCTTCAAGAGCGCCGACGCCGCGGTGGCGACGCTGCCGGTCGAGTTGCAGCGCGTGGCCCTGAAGGAAGAAATGCGCTCGGCCATCGAAGTCGGCGATTTCTCCACCGCCTCGGTCCAGCTCAACGATTTCCAGACCATCGGCGTCTCGCATGAGCTCGAGCCGGCAATGGCGGTGCTGATCGGCCGCCTCGCCGAGGGCATGGGCCGCAAGGAGGATGCGCTCGCGGCCTATCAGACAGCGGCCGATTCCTGGGATCGGCGCGCCGCGGCGCAGGGCCAATTGCGCGAGACCCTGCTGCGCTATGCCATCGGCGATCTCAAACGCGACGACGTCATTTCGCAACTGGAGACGCTCACCACCATTTGGCGCGGCGACGAGACCGAGATCGAGGCGCTGCAAATGCTAGCGCGGCTCTACACCGCCGACGGCCGCTATCGCGACTCGTTCTATGTCATGCGCAGCGCGCTCGCCGCGCATCCCAATTCCGACATGACGCGGCGCATCCAGCAGGAAGCGGCGCGGACGTTCGATGCCCTGTTCCTCGCCGGCAAGGGCGACGCGCTGCCGGCCATCGACGCATTGGCTTTGTTCTACGATTTCCGCGAGCTCACCCCGATCGGCCGCCGCGGCGACGAGATGATCCGCCGCCTCGCCGACCGCCTGGTCGCGGTCGATCTGCTCGACCAGGCCGCCGAGCTGCTGCAGTACCAGGTCGACAACCGCCTGCAGGGTGCCGCGCGCGCGCAGGTGGCGACGCGGCTCGCGGTGATCTATCTGATGAACCGCAAGGCCGATCGCGCGCTGGCGGCGTTGCGCGCGACGCGCGCTGCCGATCTCACCAACGAAGTGCGCAACCAGCGCCTGCTGCTCGAGGCGCGCGCGCTGTCCGACATGGGCCGGCACGACGTGGCGCTGGAAGTGATCGGCAATCTCGACGGCCGCGAAGTGATCCGGCTGCGCTCCGACATTTATTGGGCGGGGCGGCACTGGCGCGAAGCCGCCGAGCAGATCGAGCTGTTGTACGGCGAGCGCTGGAAGGATTGGCAGCCGCTCAACGACATCGAGCGCTCCGACATTCTGCGCGCCGAACTCGGCTACGCGCTCGGCGAGGACACGCTCGGGCTGGGCCGATTTCGCGAGAAATACGCAGCGAAAATGTCCGGCACGCCCGACGCCCGTGCCTTCGAAGTCGTCTCGGCTCTGCTCGGCACCAGCGGCAAGGAATTCGCAGCCATCGCCCACGCCGCCGCCGCGGTCGACACGCTGGACGGTTTTTTGCGCGACATGCAGGCGCGTTACCCGGACGCCAGCGCTTCGCCGCCGGCCAGCGCGCAACCGGCGCCGCCGGACGCGCCGCAAGCCGGTACGCCCGCGCCCGCCGTGCCGCCGATACCGTCGATCGTGCCGCCGGCACGCGCCTCTGGACGGACTGCGCTGCGGTGATACTCCATCCGCCCCCGCGCAGCGGGGGAGGGGGACCGCGCGCAGCGCGGTGGAGGGGGCCTCTGAGGTGCCGCTTCGTTGTCGTTGCAGAGCAACACCGCAGGCGAAACCGAAGCGCTCAAACAATCAAGCTCGTCGTCAGCCACGTTCCCTATCGGTGTCGATTTCCACGATGCGCCAATAGGCCTCAATCCAAAACCATGTCGCGAGTCGATTCCGATCCTGCTCGGCCAGGAAAGCGCGAAACAGCGCCTGCGCTCCTGCCGCGGGGCCGAAACTTTCCAAAAGAACCTCGCCGGCGACTTGCGAGTCCTCAAGCGCGAGCCGGTGCGTAGTCATACCGCTCTCCGAGCCCACAACGGCTTCAACTGAGCGCGGCAAAATTGCAAGCCGCACGCAGCCCCACTGGAACACTGTAAAAGTCGCCAAACGCGCGCATGGCCGGATCATTTTACACGTAATCTGATTTTAAGATAACCCGGAAACTAGATTATTTCCAGTCCCCTCCGTCGACGCGGTGGGGCTGGAATTGCCAAAGACGCTTGGAACGAAACGGCACAAGGCGCTGATCGACTTCCTGGTCGCCAGACGCGATGCCTTGAAAATGTCCCAGGCCCAGCTTGCGTCCCGCCTGGGCGAATATCAGTCCTTCGTCGCCCGGCTCGAAAGCGGCGACCGGCGCGTCGATGTCGTGGAATTCATGAAGCTTGGGGAAATCCTCGGCTTTGATCCGGCCAAGGTTATTTCGAATTTGAAGAAGACGGCGCCGTAACCACCTTCCGCCCCTGCGTAGCGGGGGAGGGGGGCCGCCGGCCATTTAGGCCCTTGCGACGTTTGTGCCATAATACCGGAATATTGCCACGGTCAATCCTCCTATGAATGAAACCATTACCAGCGCAAACGCGGCGGCCTCGACCCTATTTCTGGGCCACAATGGCGAATGGTGGGATTTCTGGCTAATCGCGTCGCTAGTTTTTGCTGCATTCGCGGCGATGGCAATCGGTATCACGACAACTGGCTCTATCGTTTCGCATAAACGAGAAGCTTCAGCTGCGGAAGAGGTGTTGGACCGCTTTAAATTACAAACAGAAAGTAAGATCGCCGACGCCAATGCGCGTGTTGCTGAGGCCCAATTGGAGTTAGAAAAATTCAAGAAGCCGCGATCCATTTCTGTAGAACAGCGAAATCGCATTGCCGAAGCTATGAAAGAATTTGCAGGCCAGCAATATTTTGGAATGGTTGCATCTGGCGTTCCCGACGCATGGGATATTTGGAGAGAGATAAGTCTTTCTCTCGAAATGGCAGGTTGGAAACGGCTCCCGCCGCCCGGATTACCAGTCTCCCAATATGGGCCGCCGGCAGGTATTCCGTTGGCTCCCCAGGCGGGAGTGATGGTGATATCCAGTGTCAGGAACTCAACGCCCGAAGAAAACATGGCGCTACATGAGCGAGCCAAGGCTCTAGCGGCCCAATTGACGGATGAATCCATCGTCGCGGGCGCCGGATTCTCGATAGAGCTAAATCCTAATACAATCGCAATTGTAATCGGCCCTAAACTGTAGTTGAGGCGTGGGCGCCGGCACCGTCCCATGGATTGCCGATCAAGTCCGGCAATGACGCATAAAATAAGGAGCCTATACGCATTTTACCGGCACACAGATAGAATCACCGAATTTGCAAGGGGTTGGGCGGTTTATGCCCGCTGCACACCGCCTAGTTGCGGTCAATACTAATTGGCTTTCGGAAAGGAAGATAATCCAGCAGGATTAGTCTTATGAAAATTACCAAAACCAATACGCGCGACGGCCTTATCGTTCTTTATCTGGAGGATGAACGCGGCACCCATGAGATTGAATTAACGTCGATGGGCGTTTGAACATCTGATTGGCGTCCTTCGTGCCTCTCAAGAAGAGGCGGTTGGACATCCTTCCGCCCGCAGTTACGGCCAACCGGGCATGCATCGTGTGCAATATATTGAAAATCCTGAAACTCTATTTTTCCGAATTTTTGTGAATGAGCGAGTTTATCACGAATATCCGATAGATCGCGACACGTCTCTTGCGGATGAGTTGAAAAGGTTTGCGGATAGGGCCGAATCTCGGAATCTCGCAAAGGCCACACATCAATCACCCGACAGCCCATCGGGCAAAAACTGATCGTCATGGCGACACCCACCGGGCTAGTTGACCTAATCGCCACGCGGCAACCCGAAGCAAGTTCCCAAGGTGAAACCGTAGTGCTGACTGCGCCTGTAGCCTTTGCCGACAATCCAGAACAGCACGGTCAAATTCGCCTAACGCTGAATTACGAACAAGCCGAGATTCTAGCCTCTCAGCTTCAGCCTGTTGCTCGAATCGCTCGCGTAAGGTTTGAGCAATCGTAGCCCGGATGAACGAAGTGAAATCCGGGGATCAGCATCAGAGCGGTGCGATCGTTCCCGGATTTCGCTGCGCTCATCCGGGCTACAAACTGAGGAAGCTGGCGCCGTAACGGCTATCCGCCCCAACCAGTGAAAGCAGACGCCCGCTTGACTGATCGGCGGGGAGGTCTATCATTCAATCGTTCGATTGAATGATAGAGAGTTCGATGCCGATAAGTCCCAAACTGGCCCTTTTTGCCCAATTCGCCGCTGTTGCCAAATCGCTGGCGCATGCCAGCCGGTTGGAACTCCTGGAGCATTTGGCCCAAGGCGAGCGCAGCGTCGAGGCCTTGGCGGAGCGCACCGGACTGTCGGTCGCGAACACGTCGCAGCATTTGCAACAGATGCGCCGCACGGGAATGGTGGTCGCGCGGCGTGACGGCAAATTCATCTTTTACACGCTCGCCGACGACGCCGTGCTCGATCTGGTGTCGGCGCTGCGCCGGATCGCCGAGCGAAACGTCGCCGCGGTCGACCGTGTCGTCCGAAGCTATTTCGACGATCGCGACAGTCTCGAACCGATGTCCCGCAAAGAGCTCTTGAAAAAATCGCGCACCGGAGAGGTTACAGTTCTCGATGTGCGTCCGCCCGACGAATTCGCATTGGGGCACGTGCGCGGCGCGGTGAACGTTCCACTGCGCGAGTTGAAGGCTCGTCTCGCGCAATTCGACCCGTCGCAAGAGATCGTCGCCTACTGCCGCAGTCACTATTGCGTGCTGTCTTACGAAGCGGTTGCCATGCTTCGCAAGCGTGGCTTCAAGGTTCGCCGCTTGGAAGAAGGCTTTCCGGAGTGGCGCGCGGCAGGACTGCCTGTCGCCATCGGCGCCGCTTGACCTCGAACGACGACAAAGACCGGTTCGCCCGGCTCATGAAAGGACAAGAACAATGACCGATCATTCAACTTCCGAAATTGTCGTCGACGCCGCCGCGCTCCGCGAGGAAGTCAAAAGCAAGTATCGCGAGGTCGCGACCGATCCGCACGGGACCTATCATTTCCACACCGGCCGTTATCTGGCACGACGGCTCGGCTACGATGACGAGTTTGTCAAATCGCTGCCCGACGTGGCCGTGGAGTCTTTCGCCGGCGTCGCCAGTCCGTTTGCGCTGCGAACGCTTGCAAAAGGCGAGCGGGTTGTCGACGTCGGCTCCGGAGCGGGCTTCGATTCGTTCGTTGCCGCCGATCAAGTCGGGCCGAATGGAAAGGTCGTCGGCGTCGACATGACCGAGGAAATGCTGGCGAAATCGCGTTCGACCGCCGCCGCGTTGAAACTGGATCATGTTGAATTTCGCGAAGGCATCGCGGAAAATTTGCCTGTAGCGGACGAATGGGCGGACGTCGTGATCAGCAACGGCGTGGTCAACCTTTGCGCCAACAAGAGGGCCATCTTCTCGGAAATCCTCCGCGTTTTGCGCCCCGGCGGGCACCTGCAATTTGCCGACATCGCCAACGGCAGGCCGATCCCTGAAGCGGCCATTCAAAACGTCGATCTTTGGACAGCTTGAATCGCCGGTGGTCTGCCGTGCGCAGCCTGGCAAAAAATGTTGGAAGACATCGGCTTCATCGAAGTCCGTATCGGGCCGCCGGTTGACACCTTCGCGGGTGCGAGCGGCGAGAAGAACGCCCGTCGTTTCGAGGTCTATGGCTACTCAATCCTGGCACGTAAGCCGGAATGACCGAAAAGCATGTGGACGGTCGGGCGTTGTCGACATGGGTAGCGGGCAGCCGGGTTTTTTTGAAGCCACCGAGATGCCATCCGCAGGATGGTGGGAAGCACTATGGCCCGATCCGGCCGCCGTGCTGGATGCAGTCGGACTTGTCGCGGGCACCGACGCGATCGATCTCTGCTCGGGCGACGGATGGTTCACCCTGCCTATGGCCAAGGTAGCTCGCCATGTCATCGCGATAGACATCGACCGCAATATGTTGGAAGCGGCGCACCGTCTATTCTGGGAGAATAGAATCGGCAATTGTGATTTCGTAGCCGGCAACGCTTATGACCTCGGCAATCTTGCCCATCGTGCTGTTGATTTCGTATTCATGGCAAATGCCTTTCATGGCGTCCCGGACCGATCCCGTTTGGCCCGTGCCGTGCGAGAGGTGCTGAAGCCTGACGGTCATTTTGCAATTGTTAACTGGCATCAACGTCCGCGCGAAGATACAGTCGTCTTGGGCGAACCGCGCGGGCCGAAGTTTCAATTGCGGTTGTCGCCGAAGCAGACTGTAGAGGCGGTTGAATCAGGCGGCTTGATGCTCGATCGAATCGTCGAATTGCCGCCCTATCACTACTGCGCGGTGTTCAATCGATCGAGTTGCTGAAACCAGACATTGGTCCGGCGTCAGGCCAACGGTGGGAGTGGCGCCTTCAAACAGTATGACAATGTCTCGTGAGCGCACCTGACTGGCTTTCGGCAAATCTTCGCGCGGCTGCCGTCGAACGTGCGCTCAAGGCGGGGCAAACCCTGTTCCGCACCGGCGCCAGGACAGCCGGTCTTTCGCAGCCTGTGATATTGATGCGGCATGAATGATTTTGCTGCCGCGTTGCGCACTGCGATCGATCTCATCCTTGGCTTCGATGCCGGATTGCGCGACATCGTGGTGCTGTCGCTCGCGGTGAGCCTCGCCGCGAGCGCTTGTGCATTCGTCATCGGCGCGCCGCTCGGGACGGCCTTGGCGGTGTATCGCTTCCGCGGACGCGGGGCGCTGGTCGTCATCGTCAATGCGCTGCTCGGCCTGCCGCCGGTGGTCGTCGGGCTTGCGGTTTATCTGTTGCTGTCGCGGTCCGGGCCGTTGGGGTCGTTCGGCATCCTGTTCACGCCGACCGCCATGGTCATCGCGCAATGCGCGCTCGGCACGCCAATCGTCGTCGCGCTAGTTCATCGCATGGCGGTCGGGCTGTGGGCGGCTTACGGCGATGCGCTGCTGGTCGACGGCGCCGCGCGCTGGCGCGCCATCGTGCCGCTGATGCGGATGGGGCCGGAAGGATTGCTCACGGCATTCCTGGCGGCGTTCGGCCGCGCCATCGCCGAGGTCGGCGCCATCATCATCGTCGGCGGCAATATCCTCGGCTACACCCGCACCATGACGACGGCGATCGTTTTGGAAACCAACAAAGGCAATCTCAGCCTGGCGCTGGCGCTGGGCATGATTTTGATCGTGCTGTCGATGGCGGTGAGCGCCGTAAGCCTGGGTTTGGGACGCGCGCTGCGCTAGTGGGTTGCCGCGCCGGGCGGCGGAAAGAACAGTTCCTCGCCGTTGATCTTGTAGGACGTGATGGCGTCGAGGCCGGCCTTCGAGGTGAGCCATTCGTGCCAAGTCCGCGCCTCGTTGCTTCTCACCTTCGGCCATTTGGCGGGATTGACCAGAATGCTGCCGTAAGGATTGAACAGCGCCGGATCGCCTTCGGTCAAAATCTCGAGACTTTGCCGGTTTTTGAAATTGGCCCAGGTGGCGCGATCGGTCAGCGTGTAGGCATTCATCGCGGCCGAAATATTCAGCGTCGGTCCCATGCCCTGGCCGAGGTCGCGATACCAGGGCGTATTCTTGTCGGGCTGGAGGCCGGCCGACGTCCACAGCCGAAGCTCCATCCGATTGGTGCCGCTGTCGTCGCCGCGGCTGGCGAACAAGGCACTTGCGCCGGCGATCTGCATGAGCGCCTTGCGCGCATCTTTGAGGCCGCGAATATGCGCCGGATCGGTATTGGGCCCGACAATGACGAAATCGTTGTACATCACGTCGCGGCGATCGATGCCAAAACCGTCGGCGACGAACTTGTCCTCGCCGACCCGATCGTGGACCAGGAGCGCATCGGCGTCGCCGCGCGCGCCGATCGCGAGCGCCTGGCCGGTGCCGACCGCGACGACATGCACGCCCAGGCCGCTCGCTGAACGGAAGATCGGCAGGATGTGCTCGAACAGGCCGGAGTCCTGGGTCGAGGTGGTCGAGCTGAGAACGATGAAGCGCTCTTCGGCCTGGGCGGTCGTTACGATCAGCGCCGACAAAAGCAGGGCGAAAATTCGAATCATTTCACATTCCTGGCACGGATCGCCGGCAATGTAACCCCGACTCAGGCCTTGATGAAATTCACCTCGCGCGCCTTACTTTCCTTCTTTTCATTGCGGCGCCGGCGCGCAACACTGATCATTCCTATAACGGATTGCGAACGTGGAATGGTGGAAAAGGCATGACCGGAATTCAAGAAGCGCCGATGCAGACCAAACCCGCACTGGCCAAGATCCGCACCGACGTGGTCGGCAGCCTGCTGCGGCCGGAGATCGTCAAGGAGGCGCGGATCGCCTTCGATGACGGCAAGATCACCGCGGACGCGCTGCATGCCATCGAGGATCAGGCGGTTCGTGAGGCGGTGCGGCTGCAGGAGGACGCTGGCCTCGACGTGGTCACCGATGGCGAGATGCGTCGGCTCAATTTCCAAGACAGTTTTGGCGAGTCGGTGGAAGGCTATGACGCCAACCGCTCGACGCTCAAAGTGTACGAGCAACGCGTCGAGGGCGCGGCGCCGGGACAGCGGTGGGACATCGCGCAGATGCACCACGCCGGCACGGCGGTCTCCCATCGCCGGCCGGCCAAGGCGCGGCTAAAACTTGCGCACAACATTCCGCTCGAGGAATACCGCTTCGTCGGCAAAGTAGCGAAGAAACCGGCCAAGGTCTCGCTGATCGGGCCGGACCGTATCTCGCAGCGCTTCGAATACGAAAATTCGACCGCCGTCTATCGCGACATGGCCGCGTTTTTGGCCGACGTCGTGGCGATCGAGCGGCAGATCGTGTCGAGCCTGGTCGAGGCCGGCTGCCGCTATGTCCACATCGACGCGCCGGGGTTCACTGCCTACGTCGACGACGCCACCATGGCGCAAATGCGCGCGCGCGGCGAAGATCCAATGCAGAATTTTGCCCAATCGCTCAAGGCCGAGGCCGCGGTGATCGCCGATTATCCAGGCGTGACCTTCGGCATTCATCTGTGCCGCGGCAACCAGCGCAGCATGTGGCACCGCGAAGGCACTTACGACGCCATCGCAGAGCGGCTGTTCAACGAACTGCCGCACGACCGCTTCCTGCTCGAATACGACACGCCGCGCGCCGGCAGCTTTGCGCCGCTGCGTTTTGTGCCGAAGGGCAGGGTGGTGGTGCTCGGCCTCGTCAGCACCAAGGTGGCGGAGCTCGAAACCGTCGACGCGCTCAAACGACGGATCGACGAGGCGAGCAAATTTTTGCCCCTCGACCAGCTCGCCATCTCGCCGCAATGCGGCTTTGCCTCCGACGTGGTCGGGAATTTGCTGAGCGCGGATGATCAGAAGCGCAAGCTGGAAGTTGTTGTCGAGACGGCGCGTGCGGTATGGGGATGACAGGGATCAGACATCAGGTATCAGGGATCAAGAGCGCGATTTTTTGCTGCCTGATCCCTGATTACTGATCCCTGATCCCTGATTACCGATCCCTGACCGCCCTACAACAGCTTGTTGGTCCGCAGATTGACCGCGCAGACATCGTCCGGCCCGTTGCTCTTCGGTTTGACGCTGCGGTATTCGAAATGCAGCGTCGGGTCGCCGCTCGACGGGCTGGTGACGGTGGCCCGCACATAGCCGGATTCGAACATCTTGTTGGCGATCCGCGTGCTGTTCTGCATCGCCTGCGCCATGAAATTTTTGCCGACTTCCTCGCCGGGCGTAATGGCGTAACCGCCGGCGCCCGACAGCACGTAGGGAATGTCCTGTCCGGTATCCTGGCGCACCACGCGTTGATAAAGATGCGCATGGCCGCAAATCACCGCGTCCGGCCAAAAGCCCGCCTTCTTGCAGGCGGCGTCGATGGCGGTGCTGGTCGGATCCTTTTGCCCGGGGAACCAGCGCGGGAAATGGTGGATCGCCATGATGACCGCGGGCAGGCCGTTCTTACGCAAGGCCTTCAGGCGCACCAGTTCCTGATACAGGAACAACAACTGCGCGTCGTTGAGCCAGCCGAGCGACTCGCCGCAATTGCTGTACAGGCCGATGATCGACACCAGCGGCGCGTCGAGGGTGAAATACACCCCGGGCTGCGTCATCGTGGTGCGCAGGATGCCGCCGGCGCCGACCCAGCGACCGGGCGAGGTTGCGCAAAACGCCTGCTGGAACGAATCGAGCGACACCATGGAGGCGTTGTAGGTGATGCCGTCGTGATTGCCGGGAACGGCGAAGATCGGCGCCGGATAGGCTTTAAACGGCTCGTAGAATTGGCTGTAGTAGTAATTCTCCTCGCCGTAGAAATAGACCACGTCGCCGACGTGGAAACAAAATGCCGGCGGCGCCTTTGTCGCGTCCGCGCTCATCAGCTCGGTCACCTTGGTCTCGTATTCGTCGAGCTGTTTCTGGGTCGGCGCGCCGCTGTCGCCGATAATGTCGAAGGCGATGCTCTTGGTAGAACCGCTGCCGACATAACCCGGCGGATTGGCGCCGACGACAGAGGCCAGATCCATGCGCGGATAGCTGTGTGGCGTCGGCACCGGCCCGCGGGTCTGGCCTTTGGACTGCTGTTGCACGAATGGCGTGTTGTAGGTATCGGCATCGTCGTCCGGAATGTATTTGCCTGACGAATCGTTCTGGTCGAAGTCGGCGAACAGGAAGCCTTGCGAATTCGACGTTCCGCTCGCCGGCGCTTTATTCGAAGGCGTTGCGGCGCGCGGCGGCGCCGTGGTCGCCGGCGCTGGGCGCGCTCGCGCCGCATGTTTGGCGCTGGTGCGCGCATCCTTGCGGCGCGCGGCCAGCGCTCGGCGGCGAATCCGCGGCATGATGGCCTTGCGGACCGCGGCCGAGGTGCGGTCGATCGCGTCGATCCCGGTCACGGTCGGATTGCCTTGCGGATCGGTTTCGACCGTCTGCGCCCGGAATTTTACGAAAAAGCCGCGGGCGCCATTGGCCGACAATAAAATAATGCCGCCGTCCTGGTTCGGGCCGTTTTCGCGATAATACGGCTCGCCATTGATGAGGTTGTACGCGCCCTGGTTCATGTGGATGTTTTCGACGCCGGTGAAGCCGGTCGGCACCGAGCCGCCGGTATGCGGGTCGGCCGGATAGCCGGTGCCGAACACGGCGACCAACGTGCCGGATTTTTCGGCCGCCGCGGCGTCGGCCAGCGCCTTTTCGAAGGTCTGGCGCAACGGATTGGCGCCCGTGGGCAAATCCTTGAATTTGTTCGGATCGATGATGCCGCCGCGCACGAAATCCAAGCGCGGTATGGATTCGGACGCAGCCGTCATGAAGGCCGGCGTCGCGCCGAGGTGCCTGAGCGTGCCGACCAGAGCTCTTGCCGCGCGGGTGCTGCGGCTGCCGAAATCCACCACCTGATATTGCAGGTCGGAAACGCGATGCCGGTCGGTCGATTGCAAATTGACGGCGACACGATACGCCGGATGGTCGACAGCGCCGGGCTGCACGAACAGCAGCAGATGCGGCGATCCGCTGCGCTGCAAGCGCGCGCCGACGATCTTGCCAATCAGCAAGCCATATCCTGGAAGTCCTTGAGGCGGCATGATCGATCTCCCGAAAATTTTTGGGGACGGCGTACTCTCCGTGGAGGAGCGGCATTCTGGATTAGCGCAGCCTTGATCCGGCCGTCGACGCCGACGCAGGAGGGTGTCGCCACAACCTTCGATAGCATCGACGGCAGCGCGTAGCAACGCCCGAAAGCCTGCTTATCACCGTCATAGTGCGAGGCAATTACGTCGTCAGGTGCCGTAGCTTTGGATGAGCGAGCCGGCAACCAGGGTCCAGCCGTCGACCAGAACGAAGAAAATCAGCTTGAACGGCAGCGACACCACGACCGGCGGCAGCATCATCATGCCCATGGACATCAGCACCGAGGCGACCACCAGATCGATGATCAGGAACGGCAGGAACAACAGGAAGCCGATCTCGAAGGCGCGTTTGAGTTCCGAGATCATGAAAGCGGGAACCAGCACGCGCATGGACACGTCGTCGGGACCTTTCGGCGGCGCTTCGCCCGACATGTCCATGAACAATTGCAGATCCTTTTCGCGGACGTTCTTTTCCATGAAGCCGCGCAGCGGCCCGGAGGCGCGCTCGAACGCCTCGTTGACGCTGATCTCGTTGGCGACCAGCGGCTTGACGCCGACGTTGTAGGCTTTGGTGAGCACCGGCCCCATCACGAAGGCGGTCAGGAACAAGGCGAGCGAAATGACCACGGAATTGGGCGGCGCCGTCGCCGTGCCGAGCGCGGTGCGCAACAGCGACAGCACCACCACGATGCGCGTGAACGAGGTCATCATGATGAGAATGGACGGCGCCAGCGACAGCACCGTGAACAGCGCGATCAATTGAATGATGCGCTCGTTCAGCCCGCCGCCGGCGGCGCCCTGACCGAAATTGATGCTAATGTCCTGCGCGGCGAGCGGCGTCGCCGTTACCAGAAGTGCCGCTACTGAGGCCGCCACCGTTTTGAACCGGACGCGGCGGCCACGTGATGCGATCATTCAGCTCTTGTTTGTCGGGCGACCCAACAAACTTGCCATCTCCTGTTCGAGATTGTCGTAGAGCGTGGTGCTCTGAGGCGGTTTCGCCGGCGGCGCGCTGCGTGCGGGCTTCGGCTCGGCCGGGCGGGCGGCGCGCGGTTGTGGCGGCGCCGGTGGCGGTTCGGACGCCGCGGCCTGCTCAGCGGGTTGCGCTTGGCGCGGTTCCTGACGCGGCTGCGGCGACGGGGCGCGCGCTTCGGCCGGAGCATTGGGCTTGCGCAATGCCGCTTCGAGGCGATGCGCCATCTCGGCGAGGCTTTGATCGGCCGCCGCGGTGTCCGCGGGCGTCGGGGTCGGTGCCGCCTGCACCGCGGGGGCGGGGGCGCGCGGTTCGGGCCGCGGCTCGACAACGCGCGGTTCTGCGCGTGCTTCAAGCGGCGCACGCGCAGGAGCCGGCGTGCGAACGCGGCTCGGCGGAGGTGGCGGTGCCGGACGCGCCGAAAGCTCATCGGCCAGTGCCGCCAAAGTATCGCGTTGCGGCCGTGCCGGCGCTGCCGGCGGCGTGTCGGCTTGCGGCTGCAGCGGCGGCCAAGCCGGCGCTTCATCGGTCGCCGGCTCGATCTTCGGCGCCGGACGCGCTGGCGGCGGCGGGGTGATCACTTCAGGCTGCAGCGGCCACGAGCCGTTGCCGTTGTCCGGCAGCGGAATAGCGCGCGGCAAAGGTTCGACAGCGGCCGGGCGCGCGAGCGCGACGTCGCGAGACGCGGAGACCGCGCGCACGATATTGGCTTCGACGACTACGTCGGTCGGTCCGCCGATGATCAGAAGGTGCTCGACATTGTCGCGGCGCACGAGGCAGAGAAACCGTCGATTATCGACCTTCGCCCATTCGAGCACCGAAAGCCGATGCTGGCGCCCGCGCGTGCTCGCACCGCCAAGCTGGCCGGTGCCGAACCGACGCAACGCCCAGAGGAACGCGAACAGCAAGCTAAGTACGAAGCCGAATATCAGCAGGAATTTCACTGCGGTCGGCATTGGTATGCCGAACAAACTGTCATCCATTCGCCGATCTCCCGTTGCGCTACGGCGGCCCATTGGCATGCCAATGGTTAACGGCGCGGGTAACATTTGCCGCCGCGATTACTAAGAAACTCTTAATACCAATAGCCGAATTCATCCCCGAAGCCGACTGGGCAAGCATTCTCATGGTAAACGGCGAATTAATGGCAAAACCGGTGGGAACCCGGCTTTAACCGGGCATTAACCATACGGCCGGCAAAGTCTGCCCAGTAAACAAGGGCCTACGGCGATGCCGATCACCGATATTCCGATCCTGTCGATGCTGCGCGAGCGCATGGAATGGCATCAGGAGCGCCAGCGCGTATTGGCGGAAAACGTCGCCAATGCCGATACGCCGAACTACCACGCCAAGGACTTGGCGCCGCCGGATTTCTCGCACGAGATTGCGCAGGCTTCGCTGGGGCTCGATCGCACCAACCCGCTCCATATCAACGCGCAGGCCGGCGGCGGCTCGGCGTTCGCCGCCGACAGCAGCGGCCGCTATGCGATCCGCCCACGCGGCAATTCGGTGACCCACGAAGACGAGATGTTGAAGGTGGCGTCGAACCAGATGGATTACGAGGCGGTGACCTCGCTCTACACGCGCAGCCTCGCTCTGATCAAGATCGCCATCGGCAGGGCTTAAGCGGAGCGGGCGCATCATGGACTTTCTCAAATCGCTCGCCATTGCCGCATCCGGCCTGCACGCTCAGATCGGGCGCATGGAGATCATCTCCGAGAACATCGCCAACGCCGACTCGACCGCGCAAACCAGGGGCGGCGATCCGTATCGGCGCAAGATCGTGACCTTTTCGTCGGAGCTCGACCGCTCGCTCGATGCCCACGTGGTCAAGCTCGGCCACGTGCAATCCGATCCATCCGATTTCACCGTCAAGCACGAACCCGGCAATCCGGCGGCCGACGCCAACGGCAATGTCAAATATCCGAACGTGAACGCGCTGGTCGAGATGACCGACCTGCGCGACGCGCAGCGTTCCTACGAGGCCAATCTCAACATCATTACCGCCACGCGCCGCATGCTCCAGCGCACCCTCGACATCCTCAAAGGTTAGCCATGCCGACACCGGTCGCCGCCGCCAATGCCTATGCCGCGCTCGCGCGCATGGCCGAACAGACCGCAAGCCTCGGCCGCAGCGCCGCGACGCCGGAATCGTCGGCGCCGAACTTCAGCGCGGTGTTGAAGGACGTGATCAACGCCGTGTCGGACGCGGCGCAAAAATCCGACGCCCAGGCCCATGCCGTGGCGACCGGAAAATCCAACATGGTCGACGTCGTCACCGCGGTCGCCGAGACCGAAACCGCGGTGCAGACGCTGGTTTCGGTGCGCGACAAGGTGATCGCGGCTTATGAGGACATATTGAAGATGCCGATCTGAGAATCGGCACCGATGGCGTCGAAAGTTTAGGTCAGGGGAGAATATGACAGGACCGGAAGTGATGGACGTGGCGCGCGACGCGATCGAGACACTGTTGCTCGTCGCGTCGCCGCTGATGTTGGTAGGGCTGATCGTCGGCGTTGCCATTTCGCTGTTGCAGGCGCTCACGCAAATCCAGGAAACCACTCTGGTCTTCGTGCCGAAAATTCTCGCGATCTTCATCGCCATGCTGGTGGCGCTGCCGTTCATGGCCGACGCTTTGCACAACAATTTCCTGAGACTCGCCGCGCACATCACCAACGGCTAAGCGGGGTGTAGGCCGTGCACCTCGACGTGTCCTTTCTTCCGGCGATCGGGGCGGCCTTCCTCCTGATCTTCGCCCGCACCGGGACCATGGTGATGCTGCTGCCCGGCATTGGCGAGCAGAACATTTCGCCGCGGCTGCGGCTCACCATCGCGCTTGTTCTCGCGGCGGTTCTGTTGCCGCCGCATCGCCCGGCCTATCACATCGACACCGGCGCGCTGGGTCCTACGATCGTGTTGCTGGTCGAGGAAATTATGATCGGCGCCGTGCTCGGGCTGACGGCGCGGTTGACCATCTCGGCATTGGAAGTGGCCGGCTCGGTGATCGCCCAGCAACTGGGCTTGGGCTTCGTCACCACCATCGATCCGACCCAGGGCGAGCAGGGCGTGATCATCGGCAATTTCCTTACCATGCTCGGCATCACGCTGTTCTTCGCCACCGACATGCACCACCTCGTCATCGCCGCGCTCAACTCGAGCTACGAATTGTTCGAGCCGGGCGAGGTGCCCGCCGTCGGCGACGTCGCGGCGCTGGTCACCAAGACCGCCGCCGGCGCGTTTCGCATCGGCATCCAGCTCTCGGCGCCGTTCCTCGCCTTCGGGCTTCTGTTCAATATCGGGCTCGGCGTGCTGTCGCGGTTGATGCCGCAGATGCAGGTGTTCTTCGTCGCACTGCCGCTGTCGATCCTGATCGGGCTGTTGTTCCTCCTTCTCGTGCTCGGCACCATGATGGGTTATTTCCTCGATTACGTCGGCGGCGTGCTGCACGAGCTCGCCCCGCACGGTTAAGGCACGCCGGTGGCCGAAGAACGCGACGATACCGAACGCTCGGAAGACCCGACAGCGAAGCGGCTTGATGACGCCATCAAGCGCGGCGACGTGGTGCGCAGCGCCGAGGTCAACACCTGGTTCACGATCGCCGGCGGCGTGCTGGTGCTGATGGTGTTCGCAACGCCTATGGCGCAGACGCTGGAAATGACGTTTCGCGGCGTTTTGGCCAATTCCTACCAGATTCCGGCCGACGGGCCGGCGCTCGCCAATCTGATCAGGAAAATCGCCATCGATGTGCTCGCAGCCCTCGGCATTCCGTTTTTGCTGCTGTCGCTTGCGGCGTTGCTCGGTACCGCGATCCAGCATCGCATCGTATTTTCGGTCGAGCCGCTGATCCCGCATCTGTCGAAAATTTCGCCGGCTGCAGGATTTAAGCGGCTGTTCTCGCTGCAGGCGCTTGCCAATTTCGCCAAGGGCCTCGCCAAGCTCATGATCTTCGGCGCGGTGATCACGGCACTGCTGTGGCCGCAGCGTCACCGCCTTGCCGGCCTTATCACCGCCGATCCGGCCTTGATCCTGCCTTTCACCAAATCGCTCACCATGCAGATGCTCGGCACGGTGGTCGCGATCCTCGCCATCGTCGCGGTGGCCGACTACTTGTTTCAGCACCGCCAGTGGTACGAGCGGCAGAAAATGTCCTTGCGCGAGATGAAGGAGGAGTTCCGCCAGAGCGAAGGCGATCCGATGGTCAAGGGCAAGATCCGCCAGTTGCGCCAGGCGCGCGCCCGCAAGCGCATGATGGCGGCGGTGCCCAAAGCGTCCGTGGTCATCACCAACCCGACCCACTTTGCCATCGCGCTACGTTACGAGCGCGGCATGAATGCGCCGATCTGCGTCGCCAAGGGCGTCGATTTGATCGCCCGCAAGATCCGCGAAGTCGCCGAGGCCCACGGCATCCCGGTGGTCGAGAACCCGCCGTTGGCCCGCGCGCTGCACGGCACGGTGGAAATCGACCAGGAAATTCCGCAGGAGCACTACCGCGCCGTTGCCGAAATCATCGGCTACCTGATGCGGCTGCGGCGGCTGGTGGCGCGGTGAGGGCTGAGCCGAGGCACTTATTGCGCGGCCTGGTGCAAATCCCCTTGCGCGATTCAGCGGGGCTTGGCACTGAAAGCGAGCCGGAATTGCGAGGCGGCGGATGACGGCACAGGACACGGTCAGCCGGGGCGGGGAGCCGATCGAGGCCAGCCTCGCGCGCAAGGCGATCGACCGCAGCTCGGCGACCGAGCGTGGCGGCAGCGTCATGCTGGTGCTGCTGGTCGCCGGCATGCTGGTCGCGGCCGCGACCGCCATCGTCGTGTTCGGCCGCAGCAATGCCGAGCCCTATATCCTCGCCTTCCTCGCGGTGCTGGCCACCGTGGGCGTATTCTCCCTGTTCGCGCTCGCCTGCGGCATCCTGCGGCTGTCCGCAACCGGCGCCGTCAGCCCGCTGATCAAGGCCGTGGTCGATGGCGCCTTCGACGGCGTCGTCGTCACCGACGCCGATGGCCGCGTGGTCTATGCCAATGCCGCCTATCTCGACCTGATCCAGGCGTCGGACTTGGACGACATGCGGCCGGTCGAGCGCGTGTTCATCGGCGATGCCGACGCCTCCGAGGCGATCTACCGGTTGCTCAAGGCGGCCCGCGAGGGCGCGCGCTCCCAGGAAGTGGTAAGGGTCGCCGGCATCGGTGGCCGGCCGCCGCGTTGGCTGCGCTTCAAGATCCGCCCACTCGGCGACGGCCGGCGCGACGCACGCCTGACGGTGTGGTCGCTCACCGACGTGTCGCGTGACCGCGACCAGCAGGAATATGCGTTTCAGGCGCTGCAGCACGCCATCGACTATCTCGATCATGCGCCGGCCGGCTTTTTCTCCGTCGATGCCAAGGGCGATATCGTCTATCTCAACAAGACGCTGGCCAATTGGCTCGACCAGGATTTGGCCCAGGTCGGCTCCGGCGGCCTCAAGCTTGCCGACCTGATTTGGGGCGACGGCGCCGCGCTATTGACCACGCTGCAAGGTGGGCCCGGCGAGGTGAAGACCGAGGTGCTCGATCTCGATCTGCGCACCCGCAGCGGCCGCACGCTACCGGCGCGGCTCTATCACAAGCTCGCCTTCGGCGCCGACACCGCGCCGGGCCCGTCGCGCACCCTGGTGCTCAATCGCGCCAAGGACGATGGCAGCGATCCGCAGCGCGCTGCCGACATCCGCTTCATGCGGTTTTTCCACCACACCCCGATGGCGATCGCCACCATCGACAAACAGGGCGGCGTCATCCGCACCAATCCGCTGTTCGCGCGGCTCTTCCACGGCACCCGGAGCAGCGACGGCGAGGACCGCTCGATCCGCGCCATCGTCGCCGAGCGCGACCGGCCGGCGCTGGAAGCCGCGATTCGCGCCGCGGCGGCCGGCAAGGCCGATATCGCCCCGGTCGATGCGGTGCTGGCGGGGCCGGGCGAGCGCTCCGGCCGCTTCTATGTCACCGCGGTCGAAGAAGCGGAGCGCGATCAGGAAGCGGCCATCGTCTACGCGCTCGAGACCACCGCACAGCGCGAGCTCGAGACCAAGGTCACGCAGACGCAGAAAATGGAGCTGGTCGGCCAGCTCGCCGGCGGCATCGCCCACGATTTCAACAACGTGCTGTCCGCCATCATGATGGCGACCGATTTCCTGCTCAACGCCCACAAGCCGACCGACCCGTCGTTCCAGGACATCATGCAGATCAAGCAGAATGCCAACCGGGCGGCGAGCCTGGTGCGGCATCTGCTCGCCTTCTCGCGCAAGCAGACGATGCGGCCGCAGGTGCTCGATCTCGGCGAGGTGCTGTCCGATCTCAATATGCTGCTGCGCCGGTTGATCGGCGAAAAGGTCACGCTGCAAGTGGTGCATGGCCGCGATCTGTGGCCGGTGCGGGTCGACATTTCGCAATTCGAGCAGGTGATCGTGAATCTCGCGGTCAATGCCCGCGACGCCATGCCCGGCGGCGGCAAGCTCGAATTGCGCACGACCAATGTCACGGCCAAGGACTGCGAGCGCTTCCACGCCAAGGGCATGCCCGCCGCCGATTACGTGCTGGTCGAAGTCAGCGACAGCGGCACCGGCATTCCGGCTGCGATCGTCGAAAAGATTTTCGAGCCGTTCTTTTCGACCAAAGAGGTCGGCAAGGGTACCGGCCTCGGTCTCTCCACGGTCTACGGCATCATCAAGCAGACCGGCGGGTTTGTTTACGTCGATTCAGTCGAGGGCAAGGGCACCACGTTCCGCATCTTTCTGCCGCGGCACATTGCCAGCGCGCAAGACGCGGCGCCGGAACAAGCCGCCGAGACCCAGGTGTCTTCGCTGATCGGCGAGCTTGCGGCAGCCGCGGAGGTCAAGCCGCCAGCCAACGCCGACCTTACCGGCGTAGGCACCATCCTTCTGGTCGAGGACGAGGAAGGCTTGCGCGCGCTCAACGCCCGCGGCCTGACGTCGCGCGGCTATACCGTGCTCGAGGCGGGCAACGGCGTCGAGGCGATCGATGTGCTGGAAAAAGTCGACGGCCGCGTCGATCTCGTGGTGTCCGACGTGGTGATGCCGGAAATGGACGGACCGACTTTGCTACGCGAATTGCGCAGCCGCGATCCGGACCTGAAGATCATCTTCGTCTCAGGCTATGCCGAAGATGCCTTCCAGAAACACCTGCCCGCCGACGGCCAGCAATTCGCCTTCCTGGCAAAGCCCTTCACGCTCAAGCAGCTGGTGGCCGCGGTGAAGGAGACCATGGCGGCGTGATCGCCGTTCGCGTCACGGATGCGTCCACCACGGCATCAGCGAGTAGATCACGTAAGGAATTGTCAGGATCGGAAAGATCCAGACCAGCGCCAGCGGGATTTTCCGGCTGATGCGCTCGGGCAGCATCATGGCGATGAGGCCCAAACCGGCGACGATGAGAATTGTCGTCACGGTCCAGCCGTACCACAGCATGTTCGGCCCTTCGCCAGGACGCGCCGCCTCATAGCCCCAGACCAGACGGCTGGTCGCCGGGTGATAGGTGAACAGCGGCCAGTTGAAATACTGGGTCAGGCAGTAGACGACCGGGCCCGCGATCGAGAACGTCGTGGCGAAAGTTTTGAACTTGCTTGAGGCCGCCAGCGACGACGGAGCGATCCTGGAGTTTGTCGCCGTGGTCGTGGTCATGAGGCGAATCCGCGGGTGTTGTTCAGCACATGGCCGACGATGAAGAGAAACCAGCACATCACGGCGAGCACGAGGGTGACGCCCTTGCGCGCATTGTCGTAGTCCGGGTTCTGGGCGTTCTTCCAGAAATACCAATAGGCCGGCAGCAGCGTGAGGCCGATCGAGGCGACGTGCTCCTTGAAATCGAAGAAGCCGCCGGTCTTGTAATGGCCGGTCTGCTCGAGCGGGATGCGGATATAGATGCGGTATTGGGTATAGATGTATGAGCCGACCAGGAAGGTGAGCACCCACAGCACGCAGACCGCGGTGGCGTAGCCGGCGGCCGGCACCGCGCGAAAGCGCGTCACGATGCCGCCGGCCGGGCGGCGCACCGGCAGTGCGACGGCCATGGCCTGATGGGTCAGCGCGCCGAGGAGGCCGACGGCCAGGATCAGGTGCACGAACAGCCACAGGCTCCAGAGCGTATTGGTGGAGACAAGTCCGGCCATCGTGCTCCCCCTGTGGCTCCCATCGTTTTATGCCGCGGAGTCTAGCGCGCCCTGAACCCTTGTCCAGCGCGCGCATCTTCTCAGCGCTGATCTGACGCGATAAATTGCCGGGCATGGCGCGCCGAAACGTCAGCGCGCCGCGGGGACAATTCGTCCGGGAAGGACCCGCATGACGTTCGATGGTGTGTGGCTGCGCATTGTTGTTGTCGCCATGTGCATTGGAGCCGTTCCAACCTTGTCGCGCGCCGGCGGCGTCGGGTTCGGCGAGGACGACGCCAATTCAGGCGACGACGGTCCGTCTTATTTCGGCTTCGTGCGCGAGGTCGACGGGCCGGGCGTGGCCGACGCCAAGGTCACCGCGGCGCTGAAGGATCGCGGCGCGCTGGTGACGCGCACCGACATCATGGGCGTCTACAAGATTCCCGGCTTCGGCAAGGACATCAATCCCGACGACGTCGCCATCACCTGCGCCAAGGACGGCTATGTCCAGGCGAACGTGCAGCGCCGTCCGCGCGACCCCAGCGACACCAAGGATCCGGTCGAGGTCGAGTGCTACCTCAAACGCAAGTGAAACGCCTGCTATTTGCTGCGGCGGCGGTCGCGCTTGCCTGCTGCCAAGCAGGCGCCGGCCGTGCGCAGTCCCTGACCGGCTCGGTCACCTCGGCTGAGGAAGGCGCAATGGAAGGCGTGCTGATCAGCACGCAGCAGGCTGGCTCGCCCATCACCATCACGGTCGTCAGCGATGAGCACGGCCGCTTCCGCTTCCCTGATGGACGCCTCGCTCCCGGCCATTACGCGCTGCGCATTCGTGCCACCGGCTACGAGCTCGATGGCCCCCAAGCGGTCGATCTCGGCGCCGCGACGACTGAAGTCGCGGTCACGCTGCGCAAGACGTCCGATCTCGCGGCGCAACTGACCAATACCGAATGGTTCATGAGCATGCCCGGCACGGCGGAGCAGAAGCGGCCATTGATCGAATGCATGAGCTGTCACACCTTTGAGCGCATCGTGCGCTCGACCTACGACGCCGAGGCGTTCTTCCCCGTGCTCAAACGCATGGCGCAATATGCCAACAACACGACACAGGCGAGGGTGCAGTCGCGGCTCGCCGAGCGCGAGGTGCACGACGATCTGGTGCGCAAGCTCGCCGCCTATCTGGCCACGGTTAATCTAAGCAGCGGGCCGACTTGGCCCTACGAGCTGCAAACTTTGCCGCGGCCCAAGGGCCGCGTCACCCACGTCATCATCACCGAATACGACCTGCCGCGCAAAACCATCGCGCCGCACGATGTGCGCACCGATGCACAGGGCCATGTCTGGTATTCGAATTTCGTCGAGAATTTTCTCGGCGAGATCGACCCGAAAACCGGCGCGCACCGGGAATACGCTATACCGGTGCAAAAACCCGGCTCACCGACCGGCGCGCTCGACCTTGAGGCGGATGGCGACGGCAATTTGTGGCTCGCCATGATGTTCCAGACCGGGGTCGCCAGGTTCGACATGACGACGAAGACGTTTCGGATGTTTCCAGTGCAGGCCGCGCTCGACAACGACGCCGCGCAGCAATCGATGGTGATGCCACGCGCCTTGAGCGTCGACGGCAAGGTGTGGAGTAACGAGGTCGCCAAGCAGTCGATTCTGCGGCTCGATCTGAAGACTGGGCAGTACGAGGTCATCGACCCCTTCAAGTTTTTGCCCAAGGGCCGCCAGCATGCGCCCTATGGCATGGCGGCCGACCGGGACAACAATCTCTATTTCATGGATTTCGCCGACGAGAATGTCGGCCGCATCGACGCCAAGACCGGCCTGGCGACGATCTACCCGACGCCGACGCCGAAATCGCGGCCACGCCGAACCATGCTCGACGATCAGGGCCGGCTCTGGTTCACCGAATTCGCCGCCAACAAGCTCGGCCTGTTCGACACCAAGTCCGAATCTTTCAAGGAGTGGGACGTGCCGACGCCGCACACTTATCCGTATGACGTCTTTATGGACAAGAACGGTGAGTTATGGAGCGGCGGCATGGCAAGCGATCGCGTGCTGCGCTTCGAACCGCAGAACGGACGCGCGATCGAATATCTCTTGCCGCGGCCGACCAATATCCGCCGTGTCTTCGTCGACAATTCGACCAATCCGGTGACGTTTTGGGCCGGCAACAATCACGGCGCAGAAATTTTGCGCGTCGAGCCGCTCGACTAGCATTTTGTTCTGCAGATGCAAGTTCGCGGAGCTGCTCTGTGCGGCGCGCATGATGCGAAAATCCGCGCGCGGCCGTACATCGCAGTGCGACACGTTCGCGTGCGACGCTTTGCGACAGGTCTGAACGTCTCGCCGTCGCGTACCACTCGCGTATCGATCGGAAGGACCAGAGTGCCTATGCAGTGGTTGCGATCGCTTGCGACATTTGCCGCGCTGGCTGTTGCCCTGCTGTTGTGGGCGGAGGACGCCGACGCGCGCCTTGAAGGCACACCGAGCGTCGGCAAGAGCGCCACGGGAACTTTTCTGACGCCGCGGGTCGCTGCGCCGGCGCTTGCCGTGATTGCGGCGAACGACCACGCGACAGCGGGATCGTCATCTTATCCGGGCGGCTCGCTCGGTGGTCTGTTCAATCGACCGGGCGTGATCGGCGGATTTGCCGCCGGCTTTCTCGGCGCGGGTGTGCTCGGTTGGCTGTTTGGCCACGGTTTTGTCGGCGAGCTTGGCAGCGTAGCGTCGATCTTTGGCCTCGTCTTTCAACTCGCGCTCATCGCACTATTGTGCCGGCTGATTTGGATGTGGTGGAGTGGCCGCAATGCGCCGGCCTTTACCGGCCTGTCGCCGCGGCAATTGGCCGATCCCTACCTGCGCTCGCGCCACGAACTTCTTCCCGACGTCGAGGCGCCGCCCGCGGCGGACGATGTCGACAATCATCGGGTCGTCAGCAAGTAGTTTTCGCTGCTATTGCGGCGCCGGCGAGTCGTGGCACGCCACCGGCGCGTCGCCGGTGCTGCTGTGCTGCCAGGTCGGCACGTCGCATTTGGTGCAGGCGCCGAGCATCAGGCCGAAGCCGAGCAAGGCAAGGAGGCGCAGCATGGCGCCGCCGCGATGGCTTGAGCCACCCAGCGCGCTCCACGACATATTTCTTGCGTCGTCCGTCACGATCCCTCGCACCACCCCGCGATGATACCGCGCCTGGCCGTCCACCGCGAGGCCGCCGACGCGGCACCAATGCGGCGATAGCAAGGGTATCGCGCTGGGATTTCCATTATCTTACTGCACCGCGACCGCCGCCCGTTCTTTCGCAAGGGGGGAAGGGTCGCCATTGGAGGACAACGACCATGGACATTCTCCCCTGTGGTTCCCGGCCGTCGCGCCGGGGGCCTGCGGACTCTTTCACCGGCGTGGTTTGGCAGGACCCGATCATTGAGGCACCGGCACCGGCGCGCATCCGGTCCGGCCTGGTGCGCTTCGAGCCCGGCGCCCGCACCTATTGGCACACCCATCCGCTCGGCCAGACTTTGTGTGTCATGTCCGGCTGCGGCCGGGTGCAGACCTGGGGCGGCAAGGTGCGCGAGATTCGCGCCGGCGACGTGGTCTGGATTCCGCCGGGCGAAAAGCATTGGCACGGCGCCGGGCCGACCACGGTGATGATGCATGTAGCCATGCAGGAAGCGCTCGACGGCAAGCACGTCGAATGGTTGGAGCCGGTCACCGACGAGCAGTACAAGGCCGCGGTCGGCTAGCGGGCGAGGCCAAGCCATGCGCTACGAACTCTATTACTGGCCCAGCATCCAGGGTCGCGGCGAATTCGTCCGACTGGCGCTCGAAGAGGCCGGCGCCGACTATGTCGACATCGCGCGCCGGCCGGGCCGGCGCGGCGTGCCGGCGTTGATGAAGCTTCTCGACGACAAGCGCAGCGCGCGGCCGCCTTACGCACCGCCGTTTCTCAAGGCCGGCAAGATCGTCATCGCGCAGACGGCGAATATTTTGCTCTATCTCGGTTCGCGGCTCGATCTGGCGCCGCGCGACGAGGCCGGAAAGCTGTGGGCGCATCAGTTGCAGCTCACCATCGCCGACCTCGTCACCCATATCCACGACACCCATCATCCGGTGTCGGGCTGGCTCTATTTCGAGGAGCAGCGCCCGGCGGCGCGACGGCGCACGCAAGACTTCTGGCGCTACCGCGTACCGAAATTCTTGGGCTATTTCGAGCGTGTACTGCACAACAACGGCGGTACCTACATGGTCGGCCGCCGCACGAGCTATGTCGATCTGTCGATGTTCGAAATCGTCGAGGGTTTGCGCTATGCATTCCCCAAACGCATGAAGCGCTTCGAAAAGAAAGTGCCGGGGCTGGTCGCGCTGCACGATAGGATCGCCAAGCGCCCGCGCGTCAAAGCTTACCTGGCGTCGAAGCGGCGCATTCCATTTAGCCAATGGGGCATCTATCGCTACTTCAAGGAACTGGACCTATGAGAGCCGCGCGTCGCGTGCGCGCGGTAAAGCGGTCGAGGGTACATGCATGAATGACACGAACGGGACACGTCCGTTTTCGCCCAAGATCGATCGCACCTATCCCAAGCCGAAACTGAAATTGCCGCCGGGGGCGTGCGATACGCATTTCCATTTCGTCGGCCCGCAAAAGCAGTTTCCGCTGAAGCCCAACCACGTCTTCAGCCATCTCGAATTCGAGGATACGCCGATCGAGGATTGGCTGAAGATGCAGGATGCGCTGGGTCTCACGCGCGGCCTGCACGTGCAGTCGATGATGTATGAAAATAATTACGAGATTGCGCTGCACGGCCAGTGCCGGTTTCCCGACCGGCTGCGCGCGGTGGTAATTCCCTGGCCGGGCATCACCGAGGGCGAGCTCGACATTCTTTCCAAGGCCGGTGCCGTCGGCTACCGCATCACCAACCGGCTTATGAAAACCATCGACGATCGCCTGGTGGCCCGCACCCACGACCACGGCTGGTCCATGCACTATCTCGTCAAACTGGACGAGAAGGACGACTGGAACGCGCAAATCCTGCAATCCCCGGGAAACTTCGTCATCGAGCATATGGGCGGCGTCAATCCGGCCAAAGGCATCGACGGCGCCGGATTCAAGTTCGTGCTGCGCTGCCTCGACACCGGCCGCTGCTGGGTGAAACTGTCGCCCCGCATCTCGAACCAGGAGACGTTTCCGTTCTCCGACACCGACCCGCTGGTGCACAAGCTCGTCGCATATGCGCCAACGCGGCTATTGTGGGGCTCCGACTGGCCGCACCCGCAATATTTCAAGCCGATGCCGAATGATGTCGCTTTGCTCGACATGATGCTGGACTGGGTGCCCGACGAGAAAACGCGCAAGCTGATCTTCGTCGACAATCCGGCCGAGTTGTTCGGATTTCCGCCGGCGTAAACCCGGACCCTTTAGGCGAACTCGGGTCTACCCGGGCTTGATGTCGGCTGCCTTGATGATCGGCGCCCACTTGGCGGTCTCCGCCTGCTGCAGCGCCCAGAGCGCTTCCGGGCTCTGTTGCTCGCGCGGAGGCAGGACGAAGCCGAAGCCGGCCAAACGGTCGCGTAGCGCTTGGTCGGCCAAGGTCTCGATGCAGGCGGCATTGAGCCTGGCAACGACGTCCTTCGGCGTGCCTTTGGGCGCGTAAATGCAATACCAATTTTGCAACTGAACGCCAGACACGCCGGCTTCGTCGGCGGTCGGCACCTCTGGCGCGATGGTCACGCGCTGTTCGCCCAAGATCGCATAGGCTTTGAGCTTGCCGTCGCGGACGTAGGGCAGCGAGTTGATCGGCACATCGATCATCAGGTCGACGCGGCCGGCAACCAGATCCTGCAGCGCCGGCCCGAGCCCGCGATACGGGATGAACTGATAACTCGTGCCGGTAGTTTTCTGGAAAAGGATGCCGGCGAGGTGGCCGAGGCTGCCGACGCCCGACGTGCCTTGCAGCGCCTTGTCGGGATTGGCTTTGAGCCACCCCACCAGACTTTTGAGATCGGCCGCCGGAAGGTCTTGCCGGGACACCAGGATATTGGGCACGAAGCACAATAGGCCGACCGGCGCGAAATCCGTCACCGTGTTGTAATCCAAGGGGTAGATGGCGGTGTTGATGACGTTCGTGCTCAATCCCGGGCCGATCAGCAGCGTGTAGCCGTCCGCTGTCGCGTGCGCGACGCGGCCGGCGCCGATGCTTCCCGCCGCGCCGGCGACGTTTTCGATGACGACCGATTGGCCGAGCGACCGTTGCATGCGGTCGGCGATGATGCGGGCAAAGACGTCGGCTGGACCGCCCGCCGCGAACGGCACGATCATGGTGATCGGGCGCGTCGGGAAAGCTTGGGCGCGGGCCATTCCGGAAAGCGCCGGAAGAACGGCGCCGCCTGCCGCCAGCCATAGAAAACGACGTCGCGGAAGTCTTATTGTCATTTTACTCGTGTGGGGTTGCGACCGGCGAGCACTCGATGGTCGTATGCAACAGTAGCAGGCCGTTTGCGTCGGCGCGAAGCATTGCCATTGTCGCAGCAAAATCTCTCGATGGGGATATTGCTGTTTTATCGCAGCAAGCCCCACTACTTTCCGCCGGGCTCACCTCCCGTGACGCGGCGCCGGGACGGCCCTTTACGCTCCCCCCCTAGTTGCGTCTGGCCGCACCGCCCTCTATGCTTGTCATGGTGCAATGACCGTTCGCAAAATGAGCCTGAGGCGCCGTCCGGGATCGGGAGGAGACCGGCCGGTCTGTACGGCACCAGCAAGGAAGTGGTGACAATGAGCGACCTGCCGATGGCCGATAGTACCTCGGTGCTCTCGATCCTGCTGCTGTGCGGATTGATGGGCCTGCTTGGCCAGGGCGCGCGCGCCGCTGTCGGTCTCAAGACGATGACGACGGCCGCCGCGAGCGCCCCCAATCAGCAGACCGAATTCAACGCGGCCTACCTGATGATCAGCCTGATGATCGGGTTTATTGCTGGCGTGATCGCGGGTCTCGCCGTCGGCCTCGGTCATTTCAAGCAGATCGATCTGAACGACGCCAAGGTTTTGATCGGCATTGCGGTCGCCGGCTACGCCGGGACCGATTTCATCGAAAATACCCTGTCGATCATCATACCAACCGGCGCCAGGACGCCCGCCGCGAAACTGGACGATGGCACGGGGCCGGCCTTGAACGCCAACGTTCAGGCGCTCGGCGGTCACGTCAACCGGCTGGCCAGCATGGTCGCTACGATGAGATATGCCGCGAGTCCGGCCCCGGCCCCGGCCCCGGCGCCGCCCGCAGCGCCGCCATCGGCCGATGTCGTTCCCGGGCTGGCTGCCGCGTTCGGATCTTGCGCGCCCCAGGTCCACACCGATATCTGGGTGCCTCAACTCAGCACGGCCTTCAGTAAATTCGGCCTCAACAGCAACCGGCGCATGGCGGCTGCGATCGGACAGTTTCTGGTCGAAGCGGGCGCGGGATTCCAGGAGGTCGTCGAGAATCTCCATTATTCTACCGCGGCCCACATTCATCAGATCTTTCCGAACGAATTTCCGAACGTCGCCTCCGCCGAGGCCTTTGTGAACAATCCGGTGGCGCTAGGAAATCGTGCCTACGCCAACAAGGGCGGCAACGGCGACGAAGCCTCGGGCGATGGATACCGGTTCCGAGGCAGGGGATTGATCCAGCTGACGGGCCGCAATGAATATGCTGAGTTTGGCGCCACGGTGGGAATGACCGCCGACCAGGCGTCGCAATACTGCGAAACGCCGGCGGGTGCGGCGATGTCGGGTTGCTGGTACCTGTCCTCAAGAGGCTGCCTACCGTTGGCCGATGCATGGGCGCTGTCCAAGATCACGCGCCTCGTTAACGGCGCTGCGATGTTGGGGAATGATGAGCGCATCGCCTTTTCCAATGCATTCCTCAGTGCTCTCGGGAATTGACGGACGTATCGGACGTGAGAGATGGCCGGGGTGGAATGTCGTTGACCGGCCCTGTCGATCCCGCTCAGTCCGAGAGGGGGCGGGGCGGCGACATCGACGCCTCTTCGGCATCGACGACCGAAGATTCGAAGCCGTCGAAACGCCGTCGCGCTCCGCGATTTAAGTCGGATCGGATGCTAAAGCCTGGGAGGGAGGTCGCGATGATCGTTATCGACACCAATAATGATGTTTCCGGAAAGATTTCGCTCCTGAAGGAAAAGGGCGTAGTCGCTGTCGGCAGATATTATTCGACGAAAGCGGGGAAACGCATCAGCCCAAGGGAAGCCCAGGCAATCGCGGCCGCCGGCCTGAAGCTGTTCGTGGTGTTCGAAGACAACGGCGATCCGCCGCTTGGCGGCAATGCGGGGACAAATGACGCGCAACTGGCGCTCGAGCAGGCGCGAGCGATCCGGCAACCTCCGGGAAGCGCCATCTATTTTGCGATGGAGCATCTGCCGAGCGGTTATACACACCACGACCTACCTGGCGTGAAGGCCTATTTCCAGCAAATTCGCTTGGTGTTCCAGGGAACCTACAAGGTCGGCGTCTATAGCGATGGCGTCGTCTGCGATGCGCTGCTGACGTCGGGGCTGTGCGACTTCGCCTGGCTCAGCGCCTCGATGAGTTTTGAAGGCTCCAAGGCGTTCTATCTGAGCGGCCGCTGGTCGCTGGCGCAGCAAACTCCGCTCGATCAGGATTGGAACGGGATCAGTGTCGATACCAACGAGGCCAAGCCGACCTTTGGTGAATTCGTACCGCTTCCGCTGGCCATGACGCAGCGCGCGGCCGCGCCGGCCGCCGCGGCCGATGGGCGGCAACGCGGGTTCCTCGGCTGGAAACCCGACGTGCCCGACCATCGCGACTATCCCTATGCCGCTATGCGCCTCAGGCTGGAGCGCCCGGCGATATTGCCGCCGTCATACGATCTTCGCCCGGGCTGTCCCCCGGTTTACGACCAGGGCAATCTGAATTCCTGCACCGCCAACGCGATCGCCGCGGCGTTCGAGTTTCTCGAACTCAAGAACGGCGGAACTGGATTCGATCCGTCGCGCCTGTTCATATATTTCAATGAGCGCAAGCTCGAAAACGACGTCGACAGCGACAATGGCGCCTATTTGCGCGACGGCATCAAATCCATCGCATCGACCGGGATCTGCCGCGAAAACGACTGGCCTTACGATATCCAGAAATTCCCTGACCAGCCACCGGATAGCTGCTTCCAGTCGGCGCAGACTTACAAGGCCCTGAGCTATTTCCGCATGAACAATGCGGACATCGACGAACTCAAGAGTTGTCTTGCCGCTGGTTTTCCGTTCGTGTTCGGGTTTGCGGTTTACGACTCCTTTTATGATGCGGACAACCATGGTGGCATCGTCAGCATGCCCGGCGATGAGGTCCTGAAGGGCGGTCATGCCGTGATGGCGGTGGGTTACGACGATGCGACCGCGCGTTTCACGATTCAGAATTCCTGGGGACCGACGGTGGGCGATCGCGGCTATTACTACATGCCGTATCAGTATCTGACGACGACCCAGTTGTCCGACGACTTCTGGACGGTGCGCAGTATCACCGGGATGTCCGCTCCTACTGGCGTCGCCGCTTCTTCTGCCGCCACTTCGCCGTCAGCGCCGCCGCCCATGGGGCCGGCAGCGCTTTTTGCGCTGGTACCGGGCGCAGCGACCTTCACCGTGCGTCACGGCAAACGCTATCAGGCGACGGTCACCCTGAACTGGTTCGAGCAGCAGGTCGCGACCAACGAGACTATTGCCGGGCAGCTCGCAAAGCTCGGCTTCAGTAGCGTAACCGTGACCGGCACGGGGGCCACGCGCCAAGTGGCCGGCACCTGGATGGGCGCCGACACCACGGCCCAGATCGATGCGCATCTGAGCAACATTGTCGAATCTTAGTGATGCGATATAACGAAGGAGGGTCGACGTGAGTTTGACATTGCGAACGATATCCATCGCGCTCCTGGCTGGATTGTTGCCGTACAGCGCCAGCGCGCAAAGCAACAATCCGGCGACCCCGACGACCGTATATACGCCCGGCGCTGCGGCGGTGGTTTCCGGATTGACCGGACTTGTGACTGGTACAAAGAGCGAACTCGACAATTATCGGGCGGCTAGCCGCGCCGTTGCGCTCCGTGGCGCACTCATGCAAGCGCTGATGCGGCTCGACAATCTGGACCAGCAAAAAGAGATCGGGATTGCCGCGACCAACGTCGACATCCTGTGTGCGACACGCGCCGCTTACGCCACGCACGCTGCCGAGGCGGCTTACATCGCCTCGATCACCGGTACGCTCGATAAATTCGCGACGCCACCCAAGATTGCCTCCATCGCGGATGCATTCCAAAGCATCTTTCAAAACTACACGATCGACGCCTCCACCGCCAAGGTCAGCCCGACCGCGGCAAGCGATGTGACCAAGAAATGCGAGAGCGACATTTCCGGCTGGGTTGTCGCGTATTACGGTGCGGATGTCGTGAAGCCGCCTCAAGGCGTAGCCAGTCTCACCTTCGGCATCGATCCGGTCACGACCTTGAATACATTCGCCGATCTGTTTCAGACTCTCGTCACCATCATTACCCCGATCGTCACCGTGCCAGCTACCGCGCTCGACGCGAAGCGGCGCAGCGATGCGATCAACGGTTTCCTGAAGAAATATCGCGATGACCTGCTCAAAGCGGCGTCGGATATTGCCAGTTTCGGCGATAAGACCGGAGCCACAACCCGATTACAGGCGGTTGGCGCGTTCGCCGAGAGCATGGCGGCGGTCAGGAGCGTTTCCATCGATCTTTCCAAGCTCGATGCATGCAAGGCTGCCTATAAGGCCGCGCCTGGATCGCTGGTCGTGGAGCGAAAGGACGCCGCGGGAAACGTCATTTCCCGTCTGCCGACCGATGACTTTGCGGTCTGTTACGCCCAGTCATGGTCGCAAATCAAATCCGCCGCCGAGGCGGCTGTTGCGGCCGCGGCGCAATACGATGCGCTTGCGGACACCTCGAGCGACCAGCTCGCGAAGGCGGTTCAGATCATCCAGACGAACATCAGCAAGATCGACCAGCCCGGGACACCGGATATCGGCCAGCTAGTCAGCGCCGCAACGCAGTTGATCACCTACGGCCAGGCCGTGACTCAGGCACTCTCGGCGGCCAACATCGCCAAGGTGAAGACCGACGTCCAGGCGCTGATGAAGCAGTTTGGCGGGTAAGGGGAGTCGGAAAAAGCGGCGCGTGGCCCCTGAGGCCACGGCGCGCATGAAGCGCTCAACGGCGTGCTGCCGAGCTCTTCTTTAATCGGCTGGGAGTCCCACGGCTTGCCAGCTAACGTCAATCCATCGAACCGCCCGGTGCGGACCCGCATGCAGGATGGTGTGGCAAGGACGCGGAGGCATCACTACCGCGGCCGTATGCTGATCCTGCGGACGCAACGCGTATGATCGCGCTCTGGGAAATCGAGCCGTGAGCGCGCGATTAGGATTGCGTTTATGTGATTCCTGCAAAATGCATCTAGATTTACCGAATCGAGGCGTCTGCTGTATGGAAAGGCCGTAAAAAACTCATAGCTTACAAAGTCTCTTACACATACTGATCATGTAACATTGCATAAAACCGAATTGTTATAACAGCCTATATCCGCCTCAAAAGTGCGCTGCAAGGTCTCTGCAACTCTTGTGCGTCGAGCCTTAGCCCAGCCGAGACACGCCGAGAAAGGACTTGCGCGAAAAACGCGAGCTGCTGCTATTGTGTGCAGTAATCGTTTCTCGGGGAGGATAGCGATGCGACGGTTAACGACATTGGCCGGTCTGGCGATCGCCGCCTGCCTGCATTTTGCCGACGGCGCGTCGGCGCAACAGGCTTATCCGAGCCGCACCGTCAAATTCATCATGCCATACGGCGCCGCCAGCGCCAGCGACATCACCGCGCGACTGTTCGCCGATCGCTTGTCGGCGCGCTGGGGTAAGCCGGTGGTGGTCGAAAATCGCCCGGGCGGCGACGGCATCGTGTCGGTCCAGGCCTTTGTCAGCGCCGCCGACGATCATACGCTGTGGTTCGGGCCAGCCGGCATCTTCACGGTGGCGCCCTACGATCACGACACGCTGCCTTACGACGCTAAGCGCGATGTGCTGCCGATCGTCAGCGTCTCCGCCGTCGTGCTCGCGATCTCGGTGCCGGCATCGATGCATATCGATACAGTCGATCAGCTGGTGGCGCTGGCGAAAGCGCAGCCCGGCAAGCTCAATGCCGCCGCCGCCACCGGCCTCTCGGATTTTCTGCTGTTCGGCTGGATCAAGAACATGGATCTGCAGATCGTCAAGGTGCCGTATCGCGACATCATGCAAGCGCCGAACGATCTTGCCGAACAGCGCATCCAGGTGCTGGGAACCTCGCTTGCGGTGGTGCAGCCGCTGATGCAGGCGGGCAAGATCAAGGTTTTGGCCGTGAGCAGCACGCAACGCGCGCCGACCGCGCCGGATATCCCGACGGCGAAGGAGGCCGGTTATCCGGCGCTGTCGTTCGAAAGCATCGGCGGCATCTTCGGCCCGCGCGGCATGTCGGATGCGACGCGCGAGGCCATCGCCGCCGACGTCCGCGCCGTCGCCGCCGATCCGGTCATCGCCAAGCGGCTCGGCGACATCGGCACGATCATGGACATTCGCGGCCCGGCCGAATTCGGGCGTGCCGTCGATGAGCAGCGCGACCGGATCGCCGGCATCGCCAAAGTTTTGGGATTGAAGGCGGCGCAATGAGTGCGGACGCGCTTGCCGGTGCCATGGATATCCTGAAAGACACTAATTTCGCTTTTCTCGGTCCGAAGATTTCGGGGAAGGTGCGCGATATCTATGACCAGGGCGACAAGCTTGTCCTGATCACGACCGACCGCCATTCCTCGTTCGACCGCATCATCGCTCACGTTCCGTGGAAAGGGCAGGTGCTCAACCAGGTCAGCGCGCACTGGTTCGAAGCGACCAAGGACATCGTGCCGAACCACGTGCTCGCAATTCCCGATCCGAATGTGACGGTGGCGAAGAAGTGTACGATGGTGCCGGTGGAAGCCGTCGTGCGCGGTTACCTGACCGGCGTCACCGATACCGCGATCTGGACGCGCTATGGCAAGGGCGAGCGCAATTTCGGCGGCGTCGCGCTGCCGGGCGGCATGCGCAAGAATCAGCAATTGCCGCAACCCATCTTCGATCCGACGACCAAAGAGACCGCGCACGACCGGGTGCTGACGCCGGAAGAGATGATTGCCGAGGGTTTTGTCAGCAAGGAGATGTTCGCGCGCATCAGGCAGACGGCGCTCGCCTTGTTCGCGCGTGGCCAGGAGCTTGCGGCGCGCAACGGTCTCATCCTGGTCGATACCAAATACGAATTCGGCACCGACGCGAACGGCGCGCTGGTCTTGATCGATGAAATCCATACGCCGGATTCATCGCGCTACTGGCAGCGCGAGTCCTACGTGGCACGCTTTGCCGCCGGTGATGAGCCGCAATATTTCGACAAGGAATTTTTGCGGCTGTGGTTCCGGGATCATTCCGATCCTTATGCCGACGCGGCATTGCCGGAGGCGCCGGCCGATCTCGTGGCTGAACTGTCGCGCCGCTATATCCAGATGTACGAGCAGATCACCGGCAGAAAATTCGCGTATGGCGCGACGCCGGTGCTACCGCGCATCGAACGCAATCTGCAACCCTATCGCGTCTAAAAGCTATTGCGGCCAGGCCGGAGGATGGGTGCCGAGCGGAACGCTCGGCCGCGCCCAGCGCGTCGGTGTCTCCGACATCACAGCCGAGTGGCGGACCGCTGTGAGCTGGCCGAAACCGGATGCGCTGTCCTCGAGATAATCGCGCACCTCATCGAATTGTGGATCGGGACAGGTCATGCCGTCGATGCGGCCGAGATGGCGGAACCAATGACAGGTCTGCGCCAGCGAGCAGCGCACGTGCCAGGAGCCGCCTTCCCTGGCGCGGCGCGCCAGCGCCGCCATGGTGGCGAAGGCGAGCAGATAGCCGGTGGCGTGGTCGAGTTCTTGGGCGGGAAGGGCTTTTGGCTCGCTCTGCGCGAACGCTTTGGCTTCCGCGGCGTTCAAGCCGCTTGCGGTTTGCACCAGCGAGTCAAAACCGCGCCGGTTCGCCCACGGTCCGGCGTGGCCATAGGCGCAAAGTGAGATGTAGATGATGCCTGGCCGCAGACGCGCAATATCCTGCGGGCCAAGACTATGGCCGGCGATAGCGCCGGGCCGATAGCCTTGCACGAAAATGTCGGCGTCCCGCACTAGCGCCACGAGCGCCTCGCGCGCGTTGGCCTCACGCAAATCGAGCGAGGTCGACAATTTGCCCCGGCCGGTATCGACCACCAGCGGGAATAGCGACGGCAGATGCGCCGCGGTGACCAGCATGACGTCGGCGCCATGGGCGGCCAGCGTGCGCCCGCACACCGGCCCGGCAATGATGCGGGTCAGATCGACCACCTTGATACCGCTCAGCGGCCGCTCGGCCGCGCTGAGCGGCTCCGCCGGTGCGTCGCCGATCCGCTCGACGGTGAACAATGGCAAGCTTGCGACCGCGCGGCCTTGTGGATGCTTGTCCCATTCGTCGAACGTTCGGCATGCGGTGACGACAAGACCCGCCTCGGCGGCGGCGGTTTCCAGCGCTTCGCCCTGCCAGCCGTCCAGCGCCCGTTGCACGGCGGCTTTAGCGTGCGGGCATTGCAGCAGCGCCAAGAGGCCGGCGCAATGATGCGGCAGGTTGGTGTGCAGCCGCACCCAGCGGCCGTCGCCGCAGCGATAAAGGCCGGCGATGTCGTCGTGATATTCCTCGTACGGCTTGCCGTCGATCTGCAGATAACGCTCGCTGCGGAATTCGATGGCCGCGTGCCGCATATCGACGCTGACGTGCTGCCGCTTGCCGGTGCGCAGTCGCCAAAGTTCAGCCGCCGCCAGCGCGGAAGCGGCGACCGTTGCCTGCGCCGCAGTGCCGGTGGCGAAGGAGGAGGGCAGCACCGGCTCGCTGCCGCTGAGGCTGACGTCGTTGAGCGCCGCGTCGTCGAAGCCGGCGGTGCGCAGCAGGCCGGCAAGAACGCTCTTGGAATCGGGAGGGGACATCGTGAGCGGTCATTCCATTTTTATATTGGCTTCACGGATGACGCGACCATACTCCTCATAGTCCTTGCGCAAAATGGCGGCGAAGTCGGCGCCACAGGTGCCGTTGGGAAATAACCCCAGCGCAGCGAGCTTTGCCTTGATGTCTGGCGACTGCATCGCCGCCGTGAACATGGCGCCGATCTGGGAGACCGTGTCCTTGGGCGTTTTTGCCGGTGCGATCAGCCCGACGAAGAATTCGGCGACGAAATCCTTGTAGCCGGATTCGGCAACGGTGGGGACATCGGGCAACTGGTCGATCCGCGCCGGCATGGTGGTGGCGAGCGCCCGCAGCTTGCCGGCCTTGATGTGCTCCACCAGGCTCGAATAGTCGGCGAGCGCCGCCGTCACATGCGAACCCAACAGCGCCTCGATCCCCGGCGAATAACCGGGATAGGGCACGAAGATGATGTCGGCCTTGGCGCGAAGTTTCAGCCTCTCGACCGTGAGGTGCGATACCGTCGCCGGTCCAATGCTGGCGAGCGTCAGGATGCCAGGCTGGGCGCGGGCGGCAGCGATCAGATCGCCGAGCGTATGATAAGGCGATTCACTGTTGACGACGATGAGTGGCGGGAAGTCGACGACATCGCAGATCGGCGCGAAGTCCGTCAGCGGATCGTAATTCACCTTGCGGGTTTGCGGCAGCAACACGAATGAATTCGAGATGACGCCGAGCGTGTTGCCATCGGGTGTGGCGGTTGCGACCAATTCGGTGCCGATCGCGGTGCCGGCGCCGGGATGCGGCTCGACCACGATGGTCGGGCCACCGGTGGCGCTGATCTGCTGGCCGAGAATGCGGATCGCATTGTAAGCCGGGCCGCCCGGTGCAAACGGCAGGATGACCTTGATGGTTTTGCCGCTCTGCGACCATGCATCGCCGCCGCTGAACGCCAATGCGATGACGGCGACCATGACGGCGGCAAAGTACGTTCGACTGCAGCGTTGCATTTGGTTCCTCTTCGCTGGCCACCAATGCAGAAGTCGTCGCAGCCGAAGCCTATACGGTTGGCCGCCGCGGGGGAATTGGCCGCAAGGCCTGCGCGTGGCAGATCGCCGCGCCTGGCCTTCGCCGGCGCCCCGTTCCATCGAGCCTGCGAAAGCGTAGTATCGCCGCTGCCGTTTTGCGCGATTGGCCAAGAGGGAGGACTATTTCATGCTGACGCCCCGCTATTTGCTCGTGCCTGCCGCAGCATTGATGTTGACCCTTCCGCTCGCCGTGAGCGCCCACGCGCAGCAGACCAAGGTCACCATCGGCAAGGTGATCGGCGGCGATGGCTTCCACGTGCCCACCTACATCGCGCTCGACCAGGGCTTCTTCAAAGCCGAAGGTCTCGACGGCAGTCTGCTCGAGCTCGATCCGCGGTCGCAGGTCACCGGTGTTATCTCGGGCAATCTCGATTGTGCGCCGATCCCGTCGGGTGGCGCGCAAGCGGCGCTGAGCGGCGCCAAGATCATGTACATCGTCGGCGAATCGCTCAAATCGCAGTGGACGATCACCTCGCGCCAGGAGATCAACAAGCCAGAAGACCTTAAAGGCAAGGTGCTCGGCTATGGCCGCCAAGGCGGCGCCGATTACGACGAGGCGCAGGCGGTACTGCACCGTTTCTTCCACATGGACGTCGGCAAGGACTACAAGGTCATTTCCTTCCAGGGCGAGCCCGAGCGCATCGCCGCCATGTCCAACGACGATATCCAGGGCGCCTCGCTGTCGATCCCGCACGCCGCCGTCGCCGAGCAGGCCGGCCTGAAAGTGCTGTTGCGCACCGGCGACTACATCCCGCGTGCCGGCGGCACCATCTGGTGCTCGGCCGATTTCGTGCAAAAGAATCCGGAGACGGTGAAGAAGATCGTCCGCGCCATCGCCAAATCGGTGATGTATTTCCGCACCAACAAGGAAGGGTCCATCGCGGTGCTGCGGCACCACATCGGCAGCATCAAGACCGACCAGGAAGCCGGCCTGATCTGGGATCAGCTGCACAACACGTTCGGCGCCGAGGTGCCGAAGGATCTGTTCCGCGAAATTTTTGAATCGCGCCGCCTCACCATGATCGCGGCGCGGCAATGGCCGGAAGACAAACCGCTGCCCGATCCCGAAAGCTTTTTGGCCCGCGACCTGCTCGATCCGACACTGAAGGAAATGGGCTACGTGCCGACCAATATCGAGGCGCCGGCCAAGGGCAATTGAGCGGACGCGGCAAACGGGGGGAGATATGTCTCAGCGCCTGCTCGCGCTCATTGTCTCGGCCGTATTCGCGGTGCCGTTCGCCGCAGCCGCGAACGCGCAGCACGTCACCATCGGCAAGGTGATCGGCGGCGACGGCTTTCACCTGCCGAGCTATGTGGCGATGGATCGCGGTTTCTTCAAAGCCGAGGGCCTCGACGTGAGTCTCGTCGAGCTCGATCCAAAAATCCAAGTGACTGCCGTTCTGTCCGGCAATCTCGACTGCGCGCCGATCCCGTCGGGCGGGGCGCAGGCCGCGTTGAGCGGCGCGAAAATCACCTACATCGTCGGTCAGTCGCTCAAATCGCAATGGACTATCGTCGCGCGCAACGACATCAATAAGGTGCAGGACCTCAAAGGCCTGATGATCGGCTACGGCCATCCTGGCAGCTCGGACTACGACGAGATTCAAGCCGTGCTGCACCGCTTCTTTCAGATGGACGCCGGCAAGGACTATAAGGTGATCGCGTTCCAGGGCCAGCCCGAGCGTATCGCGGCGCTGGTCAATGACAATATCCAGGCTGCCGGACTCACCGTGCCGCACGCCGCGGTCGCCGCCCAGGCCGGTTTGAAGGTGCTGTTGCGCACCGGCGACTACATCCCGCGCGCCGGCGGCACCATCTGGTGCTCGGCCGAGTTTGTGCAAAAGAATCCCGAGACGGTGAAGAAGATCATCCGCGCTATTGCCAAGGCGGTGACCTATTTCCGCGACGACAAGCAAGGCTCGATGGCGGTGCTGCGCCACCATATCGGCAGCATCCAGTCCGACGCGGAGGCCGGCCTGATCTGGGACCAGGTGCACAACACCTTTGGCGCCGAGGTGCCGAAGGACCTATTCCGCGAAATCTTCGAGTCGCGCCGCCTCACCATGGTCGCGGCGCGGCAGTGGCCGGAAGACAGGCCGCTGCCCGATCCCGAAAACTTCTTGGCCCGCGACCTGCTCGACCCGACGCTCAAGGAAATGGGCTACGCGCCGACCAATATCGCGGCGCCGGCCAAGGGGAATTGATATAGTCACGATGCCACCCCGTGGGCAAAGCGGGTGGCGAAAAGATAGGCGTTCGATCCGGTCCTTAGTCTCCAATCAGCACATGTTCGGTCTTCGCAAAGTATTCACGGTGCTTGCCCTGGGGGGCATGGTGCTTTGGGGTGGCGGCGCGCCAGCGGGCCCGGATACTGCGGGGTGGCTGCGAATAGCCCAGGCCCCGGTGCCGCCAGCGGAAGTGCCACAGCCGGCGGCAGCGCAACCGACGGTGCAGCCGCCGTCCAAATCCGATAACCCGGTCGGCGCCGTCGCGACAGTGCAGGGCGGCGCGTCGGTCACGCGCAGTTCGGCGACCAACGCACTGAAGGTGAAAGACGCCATATTCAAGGGCGACGTGTTGCAGACGGCCCCGAACGGCACGCTCGGCATCACCTTCGACGACGCGACGACTTTTTCATTGCGGCCGAATTCGCGCATCGCGGTGGACGAGTTCGTCTATCAGGAGCGCGGCACCACCAACATCGCCGCGTTCGACGTCGCCCGCGGCACGATGGCATTCGTTGCCAGCGCGGTCGCCAAGACTGGCGATATGAAGATCGTCACCCCGACGGCAACCATCGGTATTCGCGGCACGACCGGCGTCATCGAGGTCCCCACGGCCGGTGCCACGGGCGCCGCCAATCAGAGCATCATCAAGCTCTATCCCGACGCCGACGGCCGGGTCGGGCGGATCGAACTGTTCGGTCGTGACGGCAGGCCGCTCGGCGTGCTCAGTCGCGCCGTCACCGGCTTTGCCGTGCGCGCCGCGCCGGGCGGCGGATTTGCCGCCGTGACCGTGCCGATTTCCGCTTCCGAGTCCGACCGCGATTTCGCCTTCGTGCGCCAAGCCTACGCCGCGCAACGCGTGGGCCGGCAGTTCAACTTGCAGCGGCAGAATCTGCAGCGACAAAACTTGCTGCAGCAAAACCGGCCCACGCTCGCGCCGCCTACGCCGCCTTTGCCGCGCGGGCAACGCTTGAACCTGCTGCCACCCGGACCCTCGATCGGACCGACGCTGCTGCAGCCGCAGCCCACGCTGCCGGCAACGCTGCCGCCGGATACGCCGACGCCGCAGCAAGGGCCCGATACGGTGCCGCCGCTCTCGCCGCCTAACCTGCCGCCGCCGTCGCTGCCGGGCGGCTTGCCGGCTCCGACTGGTCCGACGGTACCGTCACTGCCGCGGCTGCCGCTGCCGCGGTAGTGCCGTTGCCCGGAGGCGGGAGAAGGCTGTCGGTTGTTCAACCGGCGTTGCTGTGCTGCGGCCGCCAGCGGGTCAGGCGGTCTTCGAGCAACTTGACCAGCGCGGTCATGATCAACGACAGCGCGGCAAACACGATCAGGCCGGCAAACACGACGTCGACCTTGAACTCGCTTGCGGCACGCACCATGACCACGCCAAGACCGTCCTGCGAGCCGAAGAATTCCGACACCACGACGCCGAGCACGGCGCGGCCGATAGCGAGCCGCAAGCCGACGATGATGAAGGGCAGCGAATTCGGCACCACGACGAGGCGCGCGATATCCCATTCGCCGGCGCCGAACGAGCGCACCACGTTGATCAAAAGCTTGTCGGCGTTGCGCACGCCCTCATAGGTGTTGATCAAAAGCGGGAAGAGCGCACCGAGAAACACTACGGCGACCTTCGACCAGATGCCGATGCCGAACCACAGCATCAGCAGCGGCAAAAAGACCAGCCGCGGCGTGGCGTTGAAGGCGGTGATGAACGGATCGACCATGGCATTGAGCGTCGCCGAGCGGCCGAGCAAGACGCCGAGCGGGAGACCAACGACGATGGCCATCGCCAGTCCGATGGCGAAGGCCGAAGCGCTGACGCCGAGCGGTTTCCAGATCGAACCGGTGGCAAACATGGTCCACAACGTGCCGGCGATATGGCTCGGTACCGTGAAGAACAATTTTGTTCCGGCTTTCATCGGCACGAAATCCGGCAGGAATTGCCAGACCAGCAGCAACAAGACGATCGTTCCAGTGCCCAGGATGGTCGGCTCGAAGCGTTGCCACACGCTCTTGCGCGGCGCGTCGCTACCGGCGGGTGTGGCGGCGATGATGAGATCGTCGGCTTGGATTTCGGTCATGGCTCAGCGCCCGCTTCGCCACGGGAAGGCGGCGCGTTCCGCCCAGCGGATACTCTCAGTCAGCACCACGGCGATCACCATCACGGTGAGGATGCAACCGAACATGCGGTCGAGCGAGAAAATGTCGCCGAACCGCGAGATGGCGTAGCCGATGCCTTCGGAGGCGGCAAAAAACTCTCCGACCAACACGCCGATCAGGGCGCGGCCGACGGCAATGCGGCTTGCGGCGACGATATAGGGCGGCACGCTGGGAAATATGACTTTTCGAAATAGGTCCCATTCGCTACCGCCGAGCGAGCGCACCACATTGATCAGCAGCGGATCGACCGTGCGCACGCCGGCACAGGCGTTGAAGACGAAGGGGAACACCGAGAGAAAGAAGATGATCAGAGCCTTGCCGCCGACGCCGACGCCGAAAAAGATCACGACCAGCGGCGACAGCGCGACCAGCGGGCTCGCATAAAATACCGTCATCAGCGGATCGAGCGCGTAGCCGACGCGCGGATACCAGCCCATGACGATGCCGAGCGGCACGCCGACGATAATGGCGGCGCCGAAGCCGTAAAGGAACGGCACCGCGCTGACGGCCAGGTCGTGAGCGAGGTCGCCGCTTTCGATCAGGTCAGCGTAGCCTTCGAAGATCAGGCTCGGCTTGGAGATGAACAGCGGATTGAACGGCACGACCAAAAAGATCGCCTGCCAGGCGGCGAAGAATATTGCCACGGCAAGCGCGCCAAGCAGCGGTTTGCGGTAGCGCTCGGCAAAATTCTGCTGCGGTGCGACGTCTTCATCCATCGGCTAAACCGTGATCTCGTCCTTGAGCGTATTCCAGATCTCGAGCTTGAGCTCGTTGAATTGCGGCGTCACCCGCATCTCGTAGTCGCGCGGGCGGGGCAGGGGAATGGCAAAGATCTTCTTGGCGCGGCCCGGCCGCTTGCTCATGACCATGACGCGGTCGGAGAGGTAAATCGCCTCGTCGATCTGATGGGTGACGAACAGCACGGTCTTGCGCGCCTCGCGCCAGACTCGCAGCAACTCGGCCTGCATCAGGTCGCGGGTCTGGGCATCGAGCGCCGCGAACGGCTCGTCCATCAGCAGCACTTCCGGATCGGTCGCGAGCGCGCGGGCAAGGCCGACGCGCTGCTTCATGCCGCCGGAGAGCTCATGGGGATAGTGGCTCTCGAAACCGGAGAGCCCGACCAGATCGATCAACCGGCCCGCAATGGCGTGGCGTTTTTCCGCCGGCACTTTCTTCAGCTCGAGGCCGAGCTCGATATTGTTTTGCGCGGTGCGCCAGGGCAGGAGGCCAAATTCCTGGAATACCATGGCGCGGTCGGTGCCGGGCCCACTGATCTTCTTGCCGTGGATCAAGACGTCGCCGGAATCCGGCTTGATCAGGCCGAGCAAAATATTGAGGAACGTGCTCTTGCCGCAGCCCGACGGCCCGACGATCGATAAAAACTCGCCGTCCTCGACGTCGATGTCGAAATTCGCCAACGCGCGCACCGGGCCGCGGTTCGGCGGCCGGAAGGTCAGGTTGACGTTGCGACCTTGAATGTAGGCTGTCATGAGGTGTGGCCGGCCGCCCGTCGCTTTCGCATCAAGCAAACTCGTCGCGCATGATCGTTCAGGCCGTGCCAGCCTGCACCGAGGTGGATTGCCGCACGACCGGAGGCCCGCTCGTGCGTGATTTCTTGCGCCGGTGGATTTCTACAGCCGGTCCGGGTACGGCATGATGAAGTTGTCGCGGTTCGGCATCTTCACCTTGGGCAGCGTATTGGCGTCCATCACGTCGTCCTGGCCGATGAAATTGTTCAGCGCCAGGATATAGGCGGTGAGCGAATATACCTCGTCGTCGGTCAGCGACCGCGGCATGTTGTAGGGCATGGCGCGGCGGGTGTAGTCGAAGATCGTGGTCGGATAGGCGTAATAGTTGGCGATGGTCTTCATCGTGTCGATGCCGTCGGTCAGCGGTTTGCCGCCGATCAGCGCCGGGTAGAACGGCGCCACGCCGCCTTTGCCTGCGTCGCCGTGACAGGCCGAGCATTTCTCGGCGTAGATCGTTGCGCCTTTGGCCGGCGTGCCGCTGCCGGGCGGCAGGTTACTGCCGTCGGGCAGTACCGCGATATCCCATTGCTTGATGTCGGCTTCGGTGAGCGGCTTGCCGAGGCCGGGCGATTGCGCCAGCGCCGCGCCGGCGCTGCAGCCGAGCGCGACAACGGCCGCGGCGATCACATTACGCGTAGACATGTTTGATCTCCCCTTTGCCGTCGACCGCCCAGCTTGTGGTGCTGTTGTAATGCTGATTGGGGAACGCAAGCGGCGTCGTGACCGGGTTCACGGCCTCGCCCCGTTGCGCCACGAAGTCGGTGCGCAACGGCTGCACGTTGCCGCCGTCGTCGTAGGCGCGACTGAGCAGCGTTGCCGGCTGGCCGTCCCAGCGCCATGGCATGACGAAGCGCGTGAAGGCCTTTTCGTGGATCGGACCTTGCAACGCGGCTTCGCCCCAGCTCTTGCCGCCGTCGGCCGAGACCAGCACTTTTGAGATGCGCCCGGTGCCCGAATAGGCGACGCCGGAGATGGCGTAGAGACCGGGCTCTTTCAGATTGAGACCGAACGAGGGATGGGTGATGAAGCTCTTGACCTCCATCACGAAGTGGAAGCGCCAGGTTTTGCCGCCGGGCAGGATCTGCGAATAATTCTTGGTTTCGAAGTAACTGTAAGCCGGCTGATCGACCGCTTTGATGCGGTGGACGAATTTCACGTTCATGTTGCCTTGGTAACCGGGCAGCAACAGCCGCATCGGATAGCCGTTGCCGGGCATCAAATGCTCGCCGTTCTGGTAGATCGCGATCATCGCGTCGTCATAGGCTTTCTTGACCGGCACGCTGCGGTCCAGCATCTGCGCGTCGGCGCCTTCGGCAATCAGCCATTTCGCTTTCGGATCGATGCCGGCTTCGTCGAGCAAGAGCGACAGCGGCACGCCGGTCCATTCCGAGTTGGACACTAGGCCGTGCAGCATCTGCACGGTGGTTTGCAACGGCACCTTGGAGAACATCGGCGCCGAATTGCCGGCGCATTCGACGAACGCCATGCGGCTAACCAGCGGATACCGCGACAGCGATTCCAGCGTGAATTCCAGCGGCTGACGCACCATGCCGTGGATGACCAGCTTGTGCTGGGCCGGGTCGATGTTGGGAATGCCGCAATGATTGATCGAGAAGTGCAGCCCGTTCGGCGTGACGGTGCCGCCGATCAAATGGTGCGGCGTGCGCGCGTGCGAGTTGCGAAATTCTCCTTTGGGATTGCTCAGCGCCCGCGTGACGTCCTTCTCGAACGGCGACGGCGTCTGCACCGGCGGCGTGATCTGGCCGAATTCGAGGCTCCATGGCGCGTCCGTCAGCGGCTCGGCGCTGGCGGCGGTCACCGCTCCGGCAGTGCCCACGGCGCCGGCGATGGCAAATCCCTTTCCTAGCAATGCGCGACGGTTGATCAGGCCGTTGCCGGCGACGTCATCGAGCGATGGCGCGCCCTGTCGGCGTCTCCACTTGCCCATGATTTCCTCCCTGATGGGCGGCGCCATATGCACCTTGCCCACGCCGTCATCCTGCGGCACGACTTGCCTACTGTCCATACGGTCGAGCGCCGGCGGGACTTCGGTTATGCTTGGCCGGTATGCGTTGGAGGAGTTGTTCGGCAATGCGAGACGTTCTCGGCTACAGGCGCAAATTCGGCGTGATCGGGCCGTCCACCAACACCATCGTGCAGCCCGATTTCGAGATGATGCGGCCGCCCGGCGTCACCAATCACTATAGCCGCATCTTTACGCCGAACGCCAAGGCGGTCAGCAACGAAAGCTTCATGGCCGGCATCAATGTCATCGGCGGCAATGTCTTGGACGCGGTGCGCAGCGTCATGACATGCGAGCCCGATTATCTGGTCATGGGCATGTCGTCGGTTACGTTCAACGGCGGCGCCGCCGGCGCCGATGCCTTCGTGGCCACCGTCGAGAAGGAAGCCGGCGTGCGCATCAGCGTCGGCTCGCATTCCTCGACCGCGGCGCTGAAGGCTTACGGCGGCGTCAGGCGTATCGCGTTCCTGTCGCCATACTATCCCGTCGCCAATGCCGAGGTGCGACGCTATTTCACCGAGTCCGGCTTCGAGGTGATTCGCGATATCTGTCTGCAGTGCAAGAGCTGGACCGGCATCGCCGAGGTGCCGCCCGACGTATTGCGCGACAAGCTGATCGAATTGAACGGCGACGGCCGCGACACCGATGCGATCATCCAGGTCGGCACCAATCTCAGCATGGTGCGCCTCGCCGCCGAGGCCGAGCAGTGGCTGGGCAAGCCGGTGATCGCCATCAACGCCGCAACCTATTGGCACGCGCTGCGCGCCAACGGCATCGCCGACAAGATTTACGGTTTGGGGCGGCTGCTTGAAGAGTTTTGAACGTAGCCCGCATGAGCGAAGCGATATGCGGGGTGCGGCGGAGAGGCAGACCCCGGATGTCGCTTCGCTCATCCGGGCTACCTTTTAGCGCCTCGTCCGCACGCCGGCGCGTTGCAGCCGCGGCAGCACCTGGTCGCAGAAATACGGCACCTCGTCGAGAAAATTGACGAAGGACAACCCGATACCGCGCACGCCAGCCTGGCTGATGACGGACAATTCCTCGGCGACCTTGTCGGGCGTGCCGACGAACGGATAGCCGCCGACGGCGTTGGAGGCGAAATAGCGGCGTTTGGCGTAATATTCTTCGGGCGGAATAGTCTGTGGCGTGATGCTTTTGTTGGCCAGCATGCCGTCGATGGCGCCCCAGTCGGCATTGTCGATGATGGCGTGCTGATAATAGTCGTCGGCTTCCTTTTGCGTCGGCCGGCAGATCACCTGGCCGACGGTGAAGACCTCGATCTCGCGATTATAGCTTTGCGCCTCGGCGCGGACCTCGGCGACTTTTGCGGCATTGCCGGCGAGCGATTTTCGCGAGCCCTGGGTGGCGACGAAGAACGCGTCGCAGTTGCGCACCGCAAAGGCCTGGCCGACCCCGGACGAGCCGGCATTCATCATCAGCGGCCGCGTGCCGCCGAACGGTTTTGGCCAGGCGCGCGCCGCTTTGAGATGCAAAAATTCGCCGTCGAAATCGAACGTGTCCTCGCGCGTCCATGCCTGCTTGACGACGTCGACCCATTCCTGGGCGTAAGCGTAGCGCGTGTCGTGCTCGCGCTGCTTGACGCCGAACATGTCGAACTCGCCCTCATTCCAGCCGCAGACGATGTTGACGCCGACCCGGCCTTGCCCGATGTGATCGGCGGTGACGAATTCTTTTGCCGCGATCAGTGGGTGAAACAGCGGCGCGTGCACGGTGCCGAACACCGTCATTTTCTTTGTCGCGCACAATAGCCCGACCGCCCAGGTGATGGTCTCGAGCGAGGCGCCGTGGAAATCGGTCTCGCCGCCATAGCCTTTCCAGCGCGCGATCGGCAGCATGAAATCGAGGCCGGCCTCGTCGCCGAGTTTTGCCAGCGCCAGGCAATCTTCCCAGCTCGCCGACCAGCGCTCCGGCACCGTGGTCGCGGAACGCCCGGACGAGCAGTTGGCGCCGAACAGCCCAATCTTGAGCGCATTGTCGTTATACATGGCGATGCGCGACTGCATGGACGCGGCGGCGGGCGCAAGCACGGTGCTATCCTCCCAAGCGAAAGTCGTTACCCATCATACAACAGGTTTTGGTGGGTGAGTGCCAACCTCTCCGTGTGGCTGCCATGACGGCGCCAACTATTTGACGCCACGGGCGAGTAGCTCGTGCAGATGATCGACCACCGCTTGCGGGGTCGCTGCAATATCGCCGACGCGCTCCGCGAGCGCCTTTGCGCCGAGCCAATTGGTGTCGAGGCCGATGCGTCGGGCTTCCTCGATATAGGCGGGATCCTGCATGGTCGCTGCGAACGCCGCCTGCAACGCGGCGGTGCGCTCCGCCGGCACTTGCGGCGGAATGAGCAACGGCCGCGCCATGGTGAATTTCAGGCCGTAGAACCGCAGCATGGCTTTGTCGACGTCGGACGAGGCCAACTCGATCGCGGTCGGCACATCGGGCAATTGCGGCAACCGCGCATTGCCGAACTGCAACAGGATGCGCACCTTGCCGTCGCGCAGCCAGTCCGCCTTGTTGACGGTGAGGTTGGACAGCCCGGTATTGTTGCCCTGCACCTCGCCGCGTTCGACGGCGAGATTGATCTCGTTCTGGCCCTGATAGCCGGTCAGCACCTTCATCTTGGTGCCGATCAATTCGTCGACCAGCATCGGCAGGATGGCGTTGTCGGCGGACGCGGTGGTGGCGCCCATCAGGATCGTGTTCGCTTTCAGGTCATCGACGCTCGCCGCCGGTGCGGTGTGCCAGACCCAAGTGATTTGCGGCTCCTGCAGCGGCGTGCCGATCCAGGAAAAATTCGCCAGATCGAATTTGACGTTGCTGCCGTCGGGCGAAAGGAGTTTTAGGCGCGGCTCGATCGGCACGTTGCTGGTCGGCATGCCGATCACGGTGCCGTCGCGTTTGGCGACATTGTAGAGGTAATTGGTGACCACCAAACCGGCGGCGCCCGGCATGTTCTTGACGATGACGGTGGGATTGCCGGGGATGTGCCGACTGTAGTGATTGGCCAATGTACGGGCGGCGACGTCGTAGCCGCCGGCAGGTGCGCCGGCGATCGCAAGCTCGATGGTCTTGCCGCGATAAAAATCCGCGACCGTTTCGGCGCGTGCCGCTGTCACCCACAGCAGCACGGTCCAAAAGAGCGACACGCCGAGATAAGCTGCGCGCGTCATGCCGCGGCATCCGCGAGCGAGGCCAATAGCCGGCCATGGCCCTTGATCGGCTCCTTGATGCCGAGCGCCTTGAAGGCGGCAAAAAAGCTGGCATGGGAATAAGAGATCGCCGGAATGTCGAGATCGCGCTCCAGCGCATCGACGATCTGCGCAGCCTGCCATTGCGGGCAGGGCAGATAGACGGCGTCGCAGGCCGGCGCGCGGCGGACAACACCCTCGACGAAGACCTTTATATCCGCCGGCGGTACGGCCTGCAGCCGTTTGAATGGCACGTCCAGGCCTTCGGCACTGACGATCGCAAAGCCGTGGGCGCTCAGATAATCGGCCATGGCGCGGTCGTGGCGCTCCGGATAGGGCGATGCCATCACCACGCGCCGCGCCCCGAAGTGCCGCAGCGCCTCCATGGCGGCGCGGATGCCCGTCGTCGCGCGCACGCCACTGGCCTTCTCGATATCGTTGACGATGATTTCCTCAAATCCCTTGCCGCGCGCCACGATCAGCGGGCCGCCGCCATGAATGATGAAATCGACCGCGCGCGAGCCGAGATAGGCCGCCGCGGTGGTGACTTGCGCCAGCGCCTTGTCGAAATAGTCCGCGCTCCAATCGTCGATATTGCAGGTGACGCCGACCAGGCCGACGCCGTCGGGCGCGAACCGATAGAACTCGTAAGGCACGACCTCCATCACGGTCGGGCCGATATAACCGATGCGTTTACGCCAGCCGAACATTCTTGCTTCTCATGGCATTGCAACATCATGCTGAATTGCACGGCTGTGGGCAAACGGCACAGCGATGTGGGTTTTCGCCTGTTGCTTGTGGCCGCGCCGGGTCTATGCTGAGGTCAAGGCTGAAAAGGTCGCGACTTATCCTGGGAGGGAACCATGCCGGCTGCCGTCGAACGCTCGACGATGCGCAAGGTTTATTGGCGTCTGCTGCCGATCTCGATCCTGACCTATTTTCTCTGCTACCTCGATCGCATCAATGTCGGCTTCGCCGCGCTGACCATGAACAAGGATCTGGGCCTCGATGCCGCCATCTACGGCATGGCGGCCGGCGCCTTCTTCTGGGGCTATTTCCTGCTCGAAGTGCCGAGCAACTTGATCCTGGAAAAAGTCGGCGCCCGGATTTGGATCGCGCGTATCATGGTGAGCTGGGGACTGCTCTCCGGCGCCACCGCGTTCGTCGTCGGGCCGTGGAGTTTTGTGACCATGCGCTTCCTGCTCGGCCTCGCCGAGGCGGGCCTCTTCCCCGGCATGATCCTGTTCTTCACATTTTGGTTCCCGGATTGGCACCGCGCCAAGATCGTTTCCGGATTCATGGTGGCGCTGCCGGCGGCGGTGGCGGCGGGGTCTCCGGTCTCCACCGCGTTGCTCGGCCTCAACGGCCTGTGGGGGCTGGCCGGCTGGAAATGGATGTACATTGCGGAAGCGACGCCGACGGTCTTGGTCGGCCTGTTCTTTTACTTCGCCATGACCGACCGTCCGGCCGAGGCGCATTGGCTCAGCGACGAGGAACGCAAGTGGCTCATCACCACGCTCGAGACTGAGCGCGGTCTGGTCGAAGCCAAACGCAAGGTGACCGTTTGGCAGTCGTTCTGGGACCCCAAGGTCTTGCTGCTCACGCTGAACTACTTCGGCATCGTCGGCGCCAGCGTCGGCATGCTGTTGTTCCTGCCGCAGATGGTGAAGCAACTCGGACTCACCAACATGCAGGTCGGCTGGGTCAGCATGATCCCGTACATTTGCGGCGCCATCGCCTTGCTGGCGTGGGGCTGGTTCTCGGACCGCATCAGTGAGCGGCGTTGGAACCTGTTCTTCGCCTGCGTGGTCGCAACCATCGGCCTCATCATCGCCGGTCAGACCATCGGCACTGCCTGGGCGATCGTCGGCATGTCGATTGCCGCGATTGGCTTCTACGGCTCGAAGGGGCCGTTCTGGTCGATGCCGTCGATGATCCTGACCGGCTCGGCGGCGGCTTCCGGGATTGCCTGGATCAACGCGGTCGGCAATCTCGGCGGCTTCTTCGGGCCGAGCATCGTGGGTTGGGCCAAGGACTATACCGGCAGCTTCGCCGGCGGGCTCTACGCGCTCGCCTGCTTCTCGCTGATGTCCGCCATCGTCACTGCGCTCTGGCTGCACATCCCGAACCCGGCGCCGCGCGAATTGGTCAGCGTGCCGGCGGAATAAATACCAATGCCTTAACGAGCGCGCTCTAACCGAGCGCGCTCACGCCGGCTTGCGCAATCTGCTCATCCTCGTGCGATTGCACGCCGGAGACGCCGATGGCGCCGACGCATTCGTTCTGGTGCATCACCGGCATGCCGCCCTGGATCAAAATGCCGGCGGGAAAGCCGGCGAAGGCCGGGCGCTCCTTGATGCGGTCCTCGAAGAATTTGCTCGGCCGCTTGGTCATGGCCGAAGTTTTGGCCTTACCCATGGACACTTCGGCCGAAATCGGCGGCGCGCCGTCCATGCGCTGAAAGCCCAACAGGAAGCCGCCGTCGTCGACGACCGAGATCGCGACAGCCCATTTGTTCTTGGCGGCCTCGGCCTCGCACGCGGCGATCATTGTCTTCACGTCGGCGAGCGTCAGGCACGGTTTGGTACGCATGGTTCCTCCTTGTTCCGGCGCCGGATACTAATCCGCCGCGGCACGCCGGGGGAGGGGCACCGTGCCCGATTTGGCAAAAACCGTCAGCGCAGCGAAAAGCGGATCGGAACGGAAAAATCCTGTTGCGCCTGCGTCATGCTCGCCGGGAACGCCGGCAGCGGTTGGGCGCGCTCCAGCATGGTGAGCACTTCGGCGTCGAGATCGGGATAGCCGGAGCCGGTCACGATCTGCCGCGACAGCACGTGGCCGTCGCGGCCGACGGTGAAGCTGAGCATTACGACGCCCTGTTCGTTGCGCGCTCGCGCGCCGCTCGGATAGCTTTTGAACCGTTGCAGCTGCTTGAACAGCAGCGACTGCCAGGACGGATCGATGTGCGGCGATGCGGCATCGACGCGCGCCGTCGAGCGAGGCGTGGGATTGGTCGGCTCGACCTTCTCGGGCGGTTTCTCCTCCGGCAGCGTGACGTCGGTTGTGGTGTCTTGCGGCGGCGGCGGCTGGTCGACCTTGGCCTGCTCCTGCTGCTCGATTTCCGGCACGGTCAGCTCGATAGCGATGGCGGTAGACTCATCGCCGAGGTCTTCGTCCGCGTGTTGCTGCCACGCCAAATAACCGCCGATCAACGCGACATGCACGCAGACCACGACAGCCGCCGCAACCGACCAGCGGAAAAGATCGCGCGGATCGTCGTCCTCGAACCAGGTGAGCGCGCGCGCGGTCATTTTGCTTCCCGCGTTTCCAGCGCCACCAGCGCGATCTTGAGGTAGCCGGCGGAGCGCAAATCGTTCATCACCTGCATCACGTCGCCATAGTGCACGGCGCGGTCGGCGCGCAGGAAGATGCGATCCTCCTTGTTGCCGCCGCTGACGGCATCGAGCGTCGCCGTCAGCGCGCCGGGCGCCACCGCATCGTCGCCGATGGCGAGCGTCAGGTCGGCCTTGATGGTGAGATAGATCGGCTTGTCGGGCTTCTGCTGCGGCTGCGTGTTCGACGACGGCAGATCGACCGGCACGTCGACGGTGGCGAGCGGCGCCGCCACCATGAAGATGATCAACAGCACCAGCATCACGTCGATGAACGGCACGACGTTGATGTCGTGCACCTCGGTCAGTTCGTCGGAGCCGTGATCGAGACGGATGGCCACGGCGGTTACTCGGCGGCTTGCGCCAGCGGCAGCTTGGCGCGGTCGAGGTCGCGGCTGACTAGCGCCATGATCAGCGCGGAAGCGTCGCCGAGCAGCGCGCGATAGTGCGTCGTCTGCCGCGCCAGCACGTTGTAGATCATGACCGCGGGGATCGCGGCGGCGAGGCCGAGCGCGGTGGCGAGCAAGGCTTGCGCGATGCCGGGAGCCACCACGGCGAGATTGGTGGTGTGCGCATTCGATATGCCGATGAAGCTGTTCATGATGCCCCACACCGTGCCGAACAGACCGACGAATGGGGCGGTCGAGCCGACGGTGGCGAGCACGCCGGTGCCGCGGGAGATCTTTCGGCTGGTCGCCATTTCGAGGCGCTCGAGCTGCCAGGCGATGCGTTCCTTCAAGCCGTCGCCGCGGGCATTGGCGGAGAGGCGAATTTCCTGCGCGGCGGCCTGCATGAGGTGCGCCACCGGCGTCGTGCCGTTGCGCAATTGCTCATTCGCCTGGGCGAGCGTCGCTGCCTTGGTCAGGATGCGAAGCCCATCGCGCACCTCGCGGCGCGCGGTGCGCAGTTCGAACGTCTTGGCGATATAGACCGTCCAGGTCACGAGCGAAGCGAAGGCGAGCCCGATCAGGACGCCCTTCACCAGACGATCGGCATCCTGGAACATGCCCCACGGCGACAGGTCTTGCGGCAGTTGCGTGCGGCTCACGGTGGTTTGACCGACGGGCTGCTCGGTGGCCGCAGGCGCTGCTGCATTCGCGGGGGCCGGTGGCGCCTCAGCGGCGGGCGCAGGGGAGGTCGGCGCGGCCGACGACGTTGTTGGAGCAACCGGCTGGGTGGCCGCTGGCGCGGCAGGGGCGTCGGCGTTTTGCGCGCGTGCCGATGGGGCGAACGGATTGGCGATCAGCAGCGCGCTGCCGAGCACGGCGAATACGGCAACGTGACGAAATCGCCTTGCGCGAAGAGTCTCTTGCATTTCAAACGGTCCGCTCTGCTGCACGCGCCCCCGGCCCACGCCAAATCGGCACGGTGCCGAGCGAATGTGACGTTATAATGTTACATTCTCTCAAGCCAGTCCGATCGAAGAGAGGCGCGTCCGGGGTCACTTGTTTTACTTTGGAATGATGAAAAGCTGCTGTCTTTTCAGTATCTTCCGCCGCCTCCGTCAGTGCGGTCAAGCGTTGAATCGCAAAGCCGGGCAAAAGCATCAGAATTGGCGTCCGAAGGCAGGCGTCGCCCCGCTCGGCTGACGTCACCGTCTACAACCAAGAACCCGCCGCCGTCCACGGCTGCGATACGCCTTATCGTAAAATGGGCGTCATTGCCGTGGTTTGGCGGGTCGCACCGGTTCGCCCATAATATCGTGCGGCACGGGGGCGGCGCGCGGATAAGCGGAGAAGTTTTCATGCACGACACACCCGACGGCGTTCATTGGCACGAGCCGCAAGCGGGCGAGAACGCCGGCTTCGGAAAATTCAAGCGCCAGCCGCTGCCCTATGACCGCTTCATGGAGGCCGAAGGCGTGCCCTGCTATCGCGGCATCGGCGTGCGCCGGGTACAGGATCTGCCGCTGGTGTCGTGGCCGCGGCTTGGTGGCCGCGGCTCATTCATCCAGCTGTTCGGCACCGAGGGATTGTGGGGCCTTTACGTCGTCGAAATGCCCGGCGCCGGCGCGCTCAATATCGAGCGGCATCTTTACGAAAAAGTCGTGCTGGTGGTCGAAGGCCGCGGCACCACCGAGGTGTGGCAGGACGGCCAAAGCAAGCGCCACGTGTTCGAATGGCAGAAAGGCTCGCTGTTCACCATTCCGCTCAACGCTTTTCACCGCATCATCAACGCGGCGAGCTCACCGGCTTTGCTGTTGTGCGGCACCACGGCGCCGAACGTGATGAACGTGCTCGACAACAACGATTTCATCTTCAATTGTCCGTACACGTTCAGCGAGCGATTTTCCGGCGCCGAGGATTTCTTCAAGCCCAACGACGATGTCGAGCCCGATCCGATCCGCGGGCTTGCCATGCGGCGCACCAATCTCATCCCCGACATCGTCAATTGCGATCTGCCGCTCGATAACCGCCGCTCGCCCGGCTACCGGCGGGTCGAGCCGGCGATGGCCAAGAACCGCTTCTATCTGTGGATCGGCCAGCACGAGACCGGCCGCTATTCCAAGGCGCACAAGCACGCCTCCGCCGCCGTGCTCGTTTGCGTCAAAGGCAAAGGCTACACTTATACGTGGCCGGAAGTGCTCGGCACCACGCCGTGGCAGAACGGCAAGGCGGAAAAAATCTTGCGCCAGGATTATGAGCCGGTCGGTCTCGTTTCCGCCGCACCGATGAGCGGCGACTGGTACCATCAGCATTTCGGCATCGGCAAAGAAGGTTTGCGCATCACCGCCTGGCACGGCCCGAACAACCAGCGCGCCCGCAAGCCGGGCGTGCCCGGCGAGCAGCTGATGGATTACGGCGCCATCGATCTGGGCAAAGGCGGCAGCGCCATTCCCTATCACCAGGAGGATCCCGCGATCCGCCGGGAGTTCGAAGCGATTCTCAAGCGCGAAGGGTTGCCGAGCCGGATGAATCCCGAATTCTATGAGCGGCCGCCGAGCGATGGCGAAGTGGTGATGGGCGACGTGATGTGATCATGTAGCCCGGATGAGCGAAGCGATATCCGGGAACGATCGTTCAGCTTGCCTGTCGCCCCCGGATATCGCTTCGCTCATCCGGGCTACTGGAGAATAACAAAATGCCGTTTGCCGACTTCCGCCAATTCCTCGATGTGCTGCGCCAGCATGGCGAGTTGATCGACATCAACCGCCCCATTGCCTTGAACGACGTCGGCAAGGCGATGAAGCAGGCTTACGTCCGTAACGGCCCGGCCATCATGTTCAACAACAACGGCACCGATTATCCGCTGGTCGCCGGCATCTATTCGACGCGCGGCAAGGCGCTGCTCGCCTTCGAGGCCGACGAGGACACGATTTTCGACAAAGTGCTGCACGGCCTCGACAACCCGATCCCGCCGACGTTTGCCGGAAACGGCGCGCCGTGCCACGACGAGATCATCGAAGGCGACGCCATCGACATCCGCAATTTCCCGGTGCCGCAATACAGTCCCAAGGACGGCGGGCCGTATATCACGGCGGGCATCGTCGTCTCCGAGGATCCGGAGGCCGGCGTGCCGGACGTCGGGCATTACCGCTTTCTCATTCTCGGCAAGGACACGTTCTCGTTCTCGGCGCAACCGTTCCATCGCTTCGGCAAGAATCTGGCGAAGTGCAAAAAGCTTGGCATCGTGCCCAAGGCGGCGCTGATCATCGGCGTCGATCCGATCATCGCTTACACCTGCCAGGTGCAGGTGCCCGACACCACCGACGACTGGGCGCTGGCCGGCGGCTTGCGCGGCGCGCCGGTCGAGCTGACGCGCTGCAAGACCTGCGACGTAAAGGTGCCGGCGACCGCGGAAGTCGTCATCGAGTTTGAGGTCGATCTCAACACCACCGTGCTCGAAGGCCCGCTCGGCGAATATACCGGCTATTACACGCGGCCATCGCAGAAGCCGGTGGCGCGCATCACCGCGATCACCCATCGCAAGCAGCCGATCTTCCAGGGCCTGCTCACCGGCAAGCCGGTGACCGAGAACCACATCCTCAAGCAAATCCCGTTCGAGGCCTCGTTCCTGCGCGCGCTCAAACGCCAGTTCCCGACCATCAAGCAGGTCTCGGTGCGCGCCTCCGCCGGCGTGTCGTTCTATGTGGTGATCTCGATGGAGCCGCGTTTTGCCGGCGAGGCGCGGCAGGTGATGCTCAACGCGATGTCGAGCAATATCCGGCCGAAATGGACGGTGATCGTCGATCCCGACATCGACGTGCATTCCTCGACCGAAGTGGAATGGGCGCTTGCCTTTCGCGTCCAGCCGGCGCGCGACGTCATCGTCATCGACAACGTGCCGGCGGGGCCGTCCGATCCCTCGGTCGATCTGACCCGCGACCGCACCATGCGGATTTCATCGTCGATCGGCATCGATGCCACGCGGCCGTTCGGCGAAAAGTTTTATGACGTCGCCGACGTGCCGGGCTGGGAGGATTTTGACGTGCCGGAGCTGAACGGAGGGCGCTAACCACACCTGTCATCATCCGCGAATGCGGATGATCCAGTAGGCACCCACGGCCGAGGATTTGCGCTGACTTTTGCGTTTACTGGGTGCCCCGCCTTCGCGGGGCATGACACGACGTTAGAGCGGCACCGCGTCGATCAGCACGAAGGCGACAACGGCCGGCTCATTGGTGCGGTTGCTCCAGGCGTGGTTGGTGCCGCGTTGGATCAGCACGTCGCCGGCCTGCAGCAGCACTTCGCCGTCGTCCATCATGGCGAAGATCTCCCCGGCAAGAACGATCGCGTAATCGATGGTCGCGGTCTTGTGGAAGCCGGGATGGCGCGGATTGTTGCGATCGGTCGCAGCAGCCCGGCCGGAGCCGTCGTCGGGCAGCTTTTCTTCGTGGGCGATGGCGGCGAGGCGCTCGCGGTCCGGCGGATATTCGATGACGCGGAACACCGATCCGTTCTTGGGTGGCGGCAAGCGGTGGCCGCGCGCGATGGCGTCGCTATTGCCGCTATTGTCGGCGGGCGTGCGTGTCGTCTCCCACAATTCGTGCACGATGGCGCTGCCTTTGCTGCGGCTGAAGACGTGCGGGGTCGGGCCATCGATGAGGAAAGTCGAGCGGCCATCGACATCGTGACCGGTGACGACGCGACGAACGGATTTTGCCATTTGATGCTCGTGTGGTCGGAGGAGCGGGAGGTGTATTTGATCCGGATTCTGTCCGAACCGGCCAAGAAAGCGATGGCCCAAGGGAGGCGATTTTTGTAACACATGCGCGGGCCCGAGGTGCAAATCCGCGAGGAGATGAGCGTCATGAAGATCACCGTCGGCGTTCTTGCATTGCTGTTTCTTCTCGGCTCGCAAAGTATGTCCGTGGCCCAAATCGGAAATCCGATGCCTCCGCCAGGGGCGGTAGGGGATCCCGTGCCAGCGAAGACGGTCCCGAGCAAAAATATCGATCGGCCGCCAAGGCACGACAAGGTGCGCTGCCGTACGCACAAGGGAGCCTGCTTGCCCAAGCCCTCATCACGATAAACCTCATAGCTACGCAGAGCGGCCGCGCCACTGCGGTCGGCAAGAGAAAGACCGTGGCTTAGCGGCAGCCCTTGAGCGTGCTCGCTTTGTTGATGAGGTCGAACGCTCCGAGCTCTTTGGCGACATCGGCCGCAAAACTCGGATCGACCAGCTTGTCCGCCGGCGAAGTCTTGGCGATCACGCCTTCGCGCTGGAAGAACGCCTGCATGTCGGTGATGCTCGCGACATTGAACGCGCCGTTCGGATTGCGCGACTGCCAGGCCATGCGGTCGAGCAGGTCGCGGTCGGTGCCGATGCGGTATTTGAGAAAGATGTCGATGATCTCGGCGCGGTTCGGGCCGTGATGATAGGCCTGGCAATAGTCGCGCCCGGCGCGCGCCAGCGCGATGAACAATTTTCTCGCGGTGTCGCGGTTTTGCCGCGCCCAGTCGGTATTGACGATGTAGCCGACGCTGGTCATGGGCAGGGGGTGGATATAATCGTCGGGATCGATCCACGGCACGCCGATTTTTTGCTCGATCATGCGCTCGGTGAACGGCGCGACTTCCATCGCCGCGTCGAGCGCGCCGTTCGCCATCGCCGTCGCCATTTGCGCGAACGACAGATTCTTGGCATCGATGTCCTTGAGTGTAAGCTTGGCGGAGGCGAGCACGGATGCCACCTCGTACATCGAGCTCGATCCAGCCGAGCTCAAGCCGATAGTGCGGCCCTTCAAATCCGCGGGCGTGCGGATCGCATCCTTCAGATCGGTGCGGACGATGATCTGGTGATAGGTCGGCGACGAGCCGCTTTCCAGCGCCAGCGCCACCGGCAGTCCTTGCGCCACGGAATTGTAGAAGCCGGCATTGATGCCGCCTTGCGCCACCTGCACCTGATTGGTGGCGAGAAACGCCACCGCCTTGCCGAGCGAATCGATGCGCTCGATATCGACGTCGAGGCCTAAATCGCGGAAATAGCCCTTGTCGAGCGCCACATAGGTGGTGCCGCCGGGCACGCTCGGCACCACCGCGATGGCGATCTTCTGCGCGGAGGCTGGCGCCCCCAATGCACCAAGAACGGCGAGAGCGAGTACCGTACGCATACGAACGCTTCTAGCGCCCGCCGCGCATGCGCGCGAGTAGTTCCGCCGTCGGATAGGAATCCGCGGGCAGGCCGTATTTCTTTTGCATCTCCTTGACCGCCTGCCGGGTTTTCAGACCGGCAAAGCCGTCGATTTTGCCGACGTCGTAACCGGCGTGCGCCAGCATGGTTTGCATCTCCTTCATGTCGGCGAAGGCGAGCGCCGGTGGCGGCGAGCCGCGATGCAGCGCCGGCGCACCGGCGATGCGGGTGGCGAGATACGCTGCGGTCGTGGAATAGACCAGCGAGTTGTTCCACTGCAAATAGATCTGAAAGTTCGCATAGACCAGGAACGCGGGTCCAAGCCGCCCCATCGGCAAGAGCAGCGAAGCGGGCAGATTGTCGGCCGGCAGCGCACGGCCGTCGGCCAGCGTGACGCCGTATGACGCCCATTTCGACCGCGGCAATTGGATGGCGAGGTCGGCCTGATCCCACGGCAGGTTCGCCGGCACGCGCACTTCGGTGAGCCAGGGCTCGCCGCGCTTCCAGCCGAGCCCGACCAGATAGTTCGCCGTCGAGCCGAGCACGTCGGGCGCGCTGCGCAACAGATTGCGCTTGCCGTCGCCATCGTAGTCGACGGCATATTGGAAATATTCCGACGGCATCATTTGGGTCTGGCCGAGCTCGCCGGCCCACGAGCCGATCATGTCTTCGGGCCGCAGATCGCCGCGCTCGATCAGCCGCAGCGCGTCAAGGAGCTGGGCGCGAAACCGGTCGGCGCGCCGGCAATCGTAAGCCAGCGAAGCGAGCGAGCTGAGCGTTTTCTCCTTGCCCATATTGGCGCCGAAATCGCTTTCCAGCCCCCAGAACGCGACGATGACCGGCGCCGGCACGCCGTATTGCTGGTCGATCCGCGAGAAAACTTGGGCGTAAGTCTTGATCTTCGCCGCGCCGGTTTGAATGCGATAGGCCGCGGCCATGCGGTCGGAGAATTCCAGGAACGTCTGCGAGAACACCCGCTGGCCGCTGTCGATATTGACGATGCGCTGGTCGTAGGTGAGATACGGCGCGACCTCGGCCACCGTGCGCTGCGACACGCCGCCCGCAATCGCCTCGCGCTCGAACGCCGCGAGCCAGGCCTCGTAAGGCCCGCCGGTGCGGCACGGCGCGGCCGCGCTCGCCGCGCCGCTTGCGAGGGCGGCCGCGAGCAGCAGCGCTGCGCCCGCTATTGCGCCTTTGCTTGCAAATACCACTGCAAAATCTCCTCCCCGGTCCAGTATTCGACGCCATCGAAGCGGCGCGCATAGTCGTAGATCGCTTCCAGATATTTGATGCGATGCGGCTGGCCGCTGAGATACGGATGTATCGCCAGCGCCAGAATTTTGGCGCGCTTCTCGCCCTCGGCGTAGAGCCGGTCGAACTGATCGATGGTGCGTTTCAATAGATAATCGCTTTCGTGGTGCTGCACCGCCATCATCGGGATGTCGTTGAGCTCCATGGTGTAGGGCAGCGTCACCAGCGGGCCGTGCGTGGTGCGGATCGTGGTCGGCTCGTCGTCGTAGACCCAGTCGCCGATATATTTGATGCCGGCCTGCATCAGCAAATCCGGCGTCTCCAAGGTTTGCGTCAAGCCCGGCCCAAGCCAGCCCACCGGCCGCTTGCCGCAAAAACGCTCAAGTACGTCGAGCGAGCGGGCGATCATCTTCTTCTGATCGGGTTCGACGTGGATCGGGCCTTGCTGATAGGAGTGGCCCATGAATTCCCAAGCGTCGCTCCTCGCTTCCCGGGCGACGCGCGCATAATCCTCGCAAACCCGGGCATTGATCGCCAGCGTCGGCCGGATTTTCAAGCGCTTGAACAGATCGAAGAAGCGCCACACGCCGACCCGCATGCCGTATTCGTGCCAGCTCCAGTTCGGCACGTCGGGAATGAGCGTCTGCCCGGCGGGCGGCGCCAGCACTTGCCGCGCCATCGGCTTGCCGATGTCCCAGACTTCGAGATTGACGATGGTCCACAACACCAGCCGGCTGCGGCCGGGCAGTTTTAGCGGCGGCCGGTCGACGATCGCCGAAAACTCGGCACGCTCGCGCGGCAGCATCGGCTTGGTGCGCTTACTGGTCATGCGTTTTTTCATGAGGCGCGTCCTCCCCGCGGCCGGCGCCGGAATCAGAGGCAAAACCATATGTCGGCAGGCATACTTACGGCAACTTTGGCACGCCTGTCGCAAGGTTGTAATGGCACGATCACATCCTTGTTAGGGCGCGCCGGAGCCCTTGCAGTCTGCGGCGAATGGATCATGTATGGAACCAACCTACCGGGGGGCCGATTATCTTCCCAGACTTTGCGAATCTGTCATTAATCCCCGCCTTTTGCGGACCCTAGCAATGCCACGTGCCGCCGTTTCCAAGCGAGTTCGGCTAGCCGATCCGGCAAATGATTCCGTCGCGGCGGCACAGCCCTCGGGCGATCCGCGTCACATCTGGCTCAATGCCTTTCAGGCGGTGCGCGGCGAGACCGAGCGGCGCGCCGCGCTGCTGTCGCCCGAAGACCAGGTCATCCAGTCGATGCCGGACGCCAGCCCGACCAAATGGCATCGGGCGCACGCGACATGGTTTTTCGAGCAATTTCTGCTGCGGCCGTTCGCGCCGGACTATAAGCCGTTCGACGAGCGCTTCGGCTATCTGTTCAACTCTTATTACGTCACGGCAGGACCGCGGCAGGCGCGCCCGCAACGCGGCCTCATTACTCGGCCCAACGCCGCCGAAGTTGCTGAATATCGCGCGCACGTCGATGCCGCCGTGGGCGCGTTGATCCAATCGGCGGAAAATTTCGAGACGTTGATCCCGATCATCGAAATCGGCCTCAATCACGAACAGCAGCACCAGGAACTGTTGCTCACCGACATTTTGCACGCGTTCTCGTTCAACGAAACTCATCCAGCCTACGATCCCAATTGGCAATGGCCGCAAACGTCGAGCGAAGGGCAAGCCGCGGGTGCGCTGATTGCCGGTATCCATATGATCGGCCACGGCGATGCTGGGTTTTGTTTCGACAACGAACAGCCGGCGCATCAGGTCGTGTTGCGGCCGGTGCGGCTGGCGCCGTCGCTGGTGACCAACGGCGAGTGGCTGGAATTCATGGCCGACGGCGGCTACACGACGCCGACCTTGTGGCTGTCGGACGGCTTGGCCACGGTCGAGGCGCAACGCTGGGAGGCGCCCGGCTATTGGCGCAAGATCGACGGCGCCTGGCATGCGATGACGCTCGGCGGCCTGCGCCGGGTCGATACGGCGACGCCGGTCTGTCACGTCAGCTATTATGAGGCCGACGCGTTCGCGCGTTGGTCAGGCAAGGACCTGCCGACCGAAGGCGAATGGGAAGTCGCCGCCAAAAGCGGCGTGCTCAACGACGCCTTCGGCATCGTCTGGCAGTGGACTCGCGGCGCTTACACCCCATATCCAGGTTACAAGGCGCCACTTGGCGCGCTCGGCGAATACAACGGCAAGTTCATGGTCAACCAGATGGTGCTGCGCGGCTCGTCGCTGGCGACGCCGGCCGGGCATTCGCGCTCAAGCTATCGCAACTTTTTTTATCCGTCGGCACGCTGGCAATTCAGCGGACTGCGCCTGGCTGAATACGAACACTGAGCAAACTCATGGCACGAGCTGTCCAAACCGCGCGGCGCGCGGTACCGGCTGCAACGAACGATCCGTTCGCGGCCGACGTCCTCGCCGGGCTTGCGGCAAAACCGAAATGCCTGCCGCCGAAATATTTTTATGATCTCGCCGGCTCGGCGCTGTTCGACCGCATCACCCGGCTGCCGGAATATTATCCGACCCGTAGCGAGATCGCCATTCTGCAGGCCAACGCGCCGGCGATCGCTTCGCTGTTTCCGCAAAACTGCGCTTTGATCGAATTCGGCGGCGGCTCGAGCCGCAAGGCGCGCATCCTGCTCGGCGCCGCGGCGACGGTGGAGGCCTACGTGCCGGTCGATATTTCCGGCGATTTTTTGCAGCAGGACGCCGCCCAGTTGCGCCGGGATTTCCCGCATCTCGGCGTCTATCCGCTGGTCGAGGATTTCACCAAGCCGTTCGCCCTGCCGCCCGTGATCGCTGAGCTGCCGCGGGTCGGCTTCTTTCCGGGATCGACCATCGGCAATTTCGAGCCGCACGAAGCGTGCAAATTTTTGCGCCATGCCGGCGGCATGCTGGGTGCCGGCGCGCTGTTCGTGATCGGCGTCGATCTGGTGAAGGATACGAAAATTCTCTACGACGCCTACAACGACGCCGAGGGCGTCACGGCGAAATTCAATCTCAATCTGTTGGCGCGCATCAACCGCGAGCTCGGCGCCGATTTCAATCTCGGGTCCTTCGAGCATCACGCCTTTTACAACAGCGCGCACAACAGAATCGAGATGCATCTCGCCTCGACGCGGCGGCAGAAGGTTCGGGTCAACGGCGCGACGATCGATTTCCGCGCTGGCGAGACCATCCACACCGAGAACAGCTACAAATACACCATCGATTCATTCCAGGCGCTGGCCCGCGGCAGCGGCTGGTCGCCGCTCAAGGTGTGGACGGACGGCCTGTTCAGCGTTCACGCGCTGGTGAATCAGACGACGGACAACAGATGACAGATAGCGGACGACAGACGACGGACGACAGACGACGAAAAAGGGCTGCGCGTTGCGGCATCACATCATCTGTCGTCCGTCGTCCGTCATCTGCCCTCTGATCTATGCCTATCTGCGAAGTTGATCCTTGGCGTTTTCAATATTTCGATCACGTCAAGACGGCCGCCAATATCCCGACCGAGGACTGCGATGCCTGGCAGTGGTATCCGGCGCACCGCTGGGTCTACGACAAGCTTGCCGTCGCGCTGAGCCAAAATCTTGAAGCCGCCCCGCATGGCGTTGAGCCGCCGCGCTTTCCGGTCTTCTCCAAGCCGATCGTCAATCTCAAAGGCATGGGCGTCGGCAGCCGCGTGCTGCAAACCGCCGACGACTATGAGCGCCATTACGCGCCGGGCCATTTCTGGATGACCTTGCTGGAAGGCCGGCACGTCTCGTCCGACGTCGTCGTTGTGGATGGCGAGCCGCGCTGGTGGCGCCACGCCACCGGCAAGCCGGCAGGCGAGGGCACGTTCGACTACTGGACCGTGCATGCCGAACCGGACGCCGAGATCGAGGCCCGTTGCGGTGGCTGGGTGCGAAAAAATCTTGCCGGCTATACCGGCATGCTCAATCTCGAAACCATCGGCGGTACGATCATCGAGGCGCATCTACGCTTCGCCGACCAATGGCCCGATCTCTATGGCCCCGGCTGGGTCGATGCGCTGGTCGGGCTTTATGAAAACCGCGAGTGGGATTTTTACGACGACGACCGCAGCGAGGGTTACAGCGTCGTGCTGTTCGGGCCGAACGGCCGCCGCTACCGGCATCCGCCGCAGGCCTTCGTCGACGCGATCAAGCACATGCCCGGCGTCAACAGCGTGCAAATCAGCTTCCACGAGAACCGCGCGCCCGAGCACCACGCCATGCCGCCCGGCGGTTTCCGCCTCGCCATCGTCAACGGTTTCGATCTTGGCAAAACGCTGGCCGCGCGCGAGCGCCTCAGGGAGTATTTTCTTGCCGACGTCGCCTGACCCTCCCCCTGCAGGGGAGGGTGAACTATAGTTGCGGCTCTCCGAGGACGAGTAAAAGATTTGCGCAGATTTGTGCTTGGGCTTGCGACGCTCGCTGTGCTCTGCGCGACAGCGGCGCCGGTGCGCGCGCAAGATCAGGTCAAGATCGGCATCGGTTTTGGCTTGGCGTTTCTGCCGCTCTACATCTGCCAGGATCTCAAACTCGTCGAGAAGCGCGCCAAGGAGCTGCATCTCGACGTCAAGGCGAGTTATCAGCGCTTTGTCGGCGCCGGCCCCATGCAGGACGCGATCGGCTCGGGCACGATCGACATGGGGCCTTACGGCACCGCGCCCTTGCTCGCCGCCTGGGAGAAGGCGAGGGACACGCCGGCGCAAATCCTTGCCGTATCCGGCATCACCACTATGCCGCTGACCCTGGTCAGCAATCGACCCAACGTCGCGACCATTGCCGACTTTCAGCCGACCGATCGCATCGCCATGCCGTCATTGACGGCGCCGCAGATGTATCTGCTGCAGATGCAAGCGGAAAAGACGTTCAAGGCCTACGATAAATTACAGGATCAGGTCGTTGTCATGTCACCGTCCGAAGCCGTCACCGCGCTGGTCGATGGCTCGGGCGTGGCGACGGCTTACTTCGGGTCGCCGCCGTACACGCAACTGGCATTGCGCGACGCAAAAGTTCATCGCGTGCTCGGTTCGGCCGATGTGATCAACGGCAAGGCGTCGTTCCTCATCATGGGCGCAACCCGCGGCTATATCCAGGCGCATCCGCAAATGCCGGACGCGATCGACAAGGCGATGGACGACGCCGCGCGCATCATCCGCAGCGATCCGCGCCGCGCCGCGCAAATCTACCTGACCCATGAGCCGTCGATGTCGCTCAGCGGCCCGCTCATCGAGGCGATGCTGCGCGAGATCAAGGACGAGTTCGGCAGCGCGGTTTATGGCGTGCAGGCTTTTGCCGATTTCATGGGCCGCCACGGCGAGCTCAAAATGCCGCCGAAGAGCTGGAAGGATATTGTCGCACCGGCGCTATTGAGCTCGCCGAGCACATAGCTGCCCCTTGCGAGGCCCGCCTTGACGCTCGCCGCGGCCAAGGCGAGAATCGTCGCAAGAAAAATCACCAGATTTCTCTTGGCTTTAAAGCCATCCCCCGGAGGACGCCATGCCGAAACGCCGTCAGCAGCCTGACGCCAGCCGCCGCAATTTCCTCAAAGGCGCGGGCCTCGTCGGCGCTGCGGCCGCCGCCGCGGTCACGCCGCCGGTTGCCGCCAATGCGATGCCGGCTGTGTCGGAGGAGAAGCTGAAGGCCGCTTTGCCCGGCCCGCGCCAGGTCGCGGCCGAAACCATGCCGCCGGCCAACGATCCGGTGAACCAGTCGACCAGCGGCGGCGATTTCATGACCGACGTGCTCAATTCGCTCGGCATCGAATACATGGCGATCAATTGCGCCTCGAGCTATCGCGGCCTGCACGAGGCGATCGTCAATCACGGCAACAACAAGCCCGAGATCATCACTTGCGTGCACGAGGACATCGCCGTCCACATGGCGCAGGGCTACGCCAAGATCGAAGGCAAGCCGATGGCCATGGCGTGCCACGGCGTCGTCGGCCTGCAGCACGCCACCATGGCCATGTACAACGCCTGGTGCGACCGCGTGCCGGTGCTGGTGATGGGCGGCAACATCATGGAGGCCGACAAGCGCGGACCCGGCGCCGAGTGGCTGCATTCCGGCGTCGATATCGGACAAATCGTCCGCGAGTTCACCAAGTGGGACGACCAGCCGGCCTCGCTGCAGCATTTCGCCGAGTCGGCGGTGCGCGCCTACAAGATCGCGACGACCCCGCCGATGGGGCCGGTGTTCCTGTCGCTCGATGCCGAGCTGCAGGAGAACCCGATTCCCGATGCGGAAAGCTTGCGCATTCCCAAATACGTGCCGGTCACGCCGCCGCAGGCGATGCCGCCGCGATTGCGCAAGCGGCAAAAATGCTGGTCGAGGCGCAAAATCCGGTCATCGTCTGCGACCGCGTGGCGCGCACGCCGGCCGGCATGGCGAACCTCGTCGCGCTTGCGGAAGCCCTGCAATGCGCCGTCATCGACAATGCCGGGCGGATGAATTTCCCGTCGCGGCATCCGCTCAATCAGAGCTTCCGTCGCGCCATGATCGGCCAGGCCGACGTCATTCTCGCCATCGAGATGAACGACCTGTGGGGGGCGCTCACCCATTTCAGCGACCGCATCGTGCGCAAATCGCGGCCGAGCTACAAATCCGACACAAAAATCATCACGCTTGGCGTGCGCGATCTTTATCTGAAATCCAACTACCAGGATTTCGGCCGCTGGCAGGACGTCGATCTCGACATCGCCGGCGACGGCGAAGCGTCGCTGCCGGCTTTGACCGAAGCAGCCAAGCGCCTGATCGACGACGGCCGTAAGGCGACCTACGCCGAGCGCGGCAAGAAACTTGCCGCCGCCCACCTCGCCATGGTCGAGCGCTCCAAGTCCGATGCCACCATCGGCTGGGACGCAAGCCCGATCACCACGGCGCGGATGTGCGCGGAAGTCTACAACCAGATCAAGGACGAGGACTGGTCGGTGGTCGGCACCTCGATCCGGCTGACCTGGATGCACCGGCTGTGGGATTTCAAGAAGCCGTATCAATGGAACGGCGGCTCCGGCGGCGCCGGCGTCGGCTACAATCTTCCGGCCTCGCTCGGCGCGGCGCTCGCCAACAAGAAGCACGGTCGCTTCACCTTGGCGTTCGGCGGCGACGGCGACTTCATGTTCAATCCGGGCGCGCTGTGGACGGCGGCGCATCACAAAATTCCAATCCTCTATATCGTCCATAACAATCGCGCCTACCATCAGGAATACATGTATCTCGTCGCCATGGCGGCGCGGCATGGCCGCGGCGTCGACAAGATGGACATCGGCACCACGATCAAGGATCCGAATATCGATTACGCCACCGTCGCCCGCGGCATGGGTGCGCACGGCGAGGGACCGATCACCGATCCAAAAGATCTGGCGCCCGCGCTGACCCGCGCCATCGCCGCCGTGAAGGCCGGCGGGCCGGCTGTGGTCGATGTCGTAACCGATCCGCGCTGAGGAGAGTCGTTATGGAAATGTTCAAGCGTTTCGCGGTGACGGCTTTTGCCGTGGCCGCCCTTGGCGTCGGTGCGGCGTCGCTTGCCACCGCGCAGGACGCGCCGCAAGGCAATGCTGCCAACGGTAAGCGCATCTTCCTCGCCGACGGCTGCTTCACCTGCCACGGCCGCTCGGGGCAGGGCGGCGCTTATAATGGCCCGGCGCCTATCCTTGCCCACACCGCGCTGCCGTTCGACGGCTTTAAAGGCCAGTTGCGCAGCCCGTCCGACGACATGCCGGCCTATTCCGACGCCGTGCTGTCGGACAAGGACATCGCCGACATCTATGCCTTCGTGCAAACGCTGCCGGGGCCGAGCTCGCCGAAGGATATCGCCATCCTGAACAATTGAGCGGCATTGCCGCTTGGCGCCGAGACCGCATTGCGCCGGTTGCGCCGGCGCATGCTTGTGACCATAAATCCCGCCATCTACACTTCATCGCATTGCAACCCATAGGACCGACATGGCCGACAATACTCTCAACGTCATCACGATCTGCGGCAGCCTGCGTAAGGGCTCATATAACGCCTCGCTGGCGCGCACCCTGCCGTCGCTGGCGCCCGAGGGCATGACGATCACGGCGGCGCCGGCCTGGGACAAGATGCCGATCTACAATCACGACATTCAGGCCGGCACGGGTTTTCCCGCTGACGCTGAAGCCTGGGCCGCCGCGATCCGTGCCGCCGACGGCGTCATCATCGTCTCGCCGGAGTACAATTGGTCCATTCCCGGTGGCCTGAAGAACGCCATCGACTGGGTCTCGCGCATGAAGGACGTGCCGTTCAAGGACAAGCCGGTGGCGATCCAGTCCTGCGCCGGCGGCGTGCTCGGCGGCGCGCGCATGCAATACCACCTGCGGCAGAGCCTGCTTTCGATCGACGCCTTCCTGTTCGGCAAGCCGGAGATTCTGGTGACGTTTGCCGCCAAGAAATTCGACGAGAAGACGCTCGAGCTCACCGATCAGCCGACCATCGACATCGTCAAGCTGCAACTCGCCGGTTTTGAAAAATTCATTCGCCGGCTGAACGGAAAGAAATAGCCATGGCCCGTCTCGACGGCCGCGTCGCGCTATTGACCGGCGGCGCCAAGGGCATCGGCCGGCATTATGCGCACCGGCTGGCCGCCGAAGGCTCGCGCCTGATGATCGCTGATATCGCCGACGGCAAGGAGTTGGCCGAAGAGATTGCGGGAAAACACGGCGCCAATTCGGTGGCAAGCTCGGTCACCGACGTCAGCGACGAAGGCGCGGTGAAGGCGCTGGTGGCCAAAACAATGGAGCGCTTCGGCAAGATCGACATTTTGGTCAACAACGCGGCTTTGTTCGCGCCGCTCCAGGAGCAGAAGGTCACCGAGATCGACGTCGCGCTGTGGGATCGCGTGATGTCGATCAATATCCGCGGCGTGTTCCTGATGACCAAGCACGTCGCGCCGCACATGATCGCGCAAAAATACGGCAAGATCATCAATATCAGCTCCGGCACGGTGGCGCGCGGCATTCCCAATTTTGCCCATTACGTGACCTCGAAGGGCGCCGTGACCGCGTTTACCCGCTCGGTGTCGCGCGAGCTTGGCGAGTACAATATCTGCGTCAACAATTTGGCCCCGGGATTTACGCTCAGCGACAGCGTGATCAACGAGAACCCGGGCCACCTCGCACATTCGCAGGCGCCGTCGCTGGCGCGACGCGCGCTCAAGCGCGACGAATACCCGGAGGATCTGCTCGGCGCGCTGGTATTCCTCGCCTCCGCCGACAGCGATTTTGTCACCGGCCAGACCATCGCGGTCGACGGCGGCGCCACCAATAATTAAGCGGGAGCCCGCCACGGCTGCATGGCAGGCCCGTCAGGCCTCCATTTGCCGCTATTTCCGCTCGCTCCGGCTTTGACTATATTCCGGCGCAGCAACAGGCTTTCGAGCCTTATGGAGGACGCCCATGGTGGTCGCGACCGCGAGGAAATCGAGCAACGGCAAACCCGGCCCCAAGCACAATATCGAGGCGGTCCGGGAAGCCTATTACGAGCGCATCGCCAAGCGCGACATGGCGCCCCTGTGGAAGGTCATGGGCTCGGTGGTCACCAAGGAGCCGGTGACCCGCTGCCAGCCCCATGTCTGGCACTATGACGACGTCAAATCCCTGGTCATGGAATCGGGCGGCCTGATCACCGCCGAGGAAGCCAATCGTCGGGTGCTGGTCCTGGAAAACCCGGCCCTGCACGGCGAATCCAAGGCCACCAACACGCTGTTTGCCGGCATCCAGATGATCCTGCCCGGCGAGGTCGCGCCGGCCCATCGCCACGTCTCCTCCGCGATCCGCTTCGTGCTCGACGGCGAGGGCGCCTATACGGCGGTCGACGGCGAGAAGTCCTTCATGTCGCCCGGCGATTTCGTCATCACCGCCAACTGGGCGCCGCACGATCACGGCAACACGTCGAAGAAGCCGATGCTGTGGCTCGACGTGCTCGACTTCCCGGCCGTCAATTTCTTCGAAACCTCGTTCGCGGAAGGGTCTGACGAGCCGACCCAGGAGACCACGCGCAAGGACGGCGATTCGCTGAGCTTCTACGGCTCCGGCGTGCTGCCCGAAGGTTCGTGGGACAGGAGCTACACCCCGGTCATCAACTACACCTATAAGCGCACCCGGCCGATCGTCGAGCGCATGATGCAGTCAGGCGAGGTCGACAAGCGCCACGGCGCCCGCGTGCACTACGCCAATCCCGTCACCGGCGGCCCGGTGCTGCCGACCATGGGCGCCTGGCTCGCCATGCTGCCCAAGGGTTTTAAGGGCGAACCGTACCGCGCCACCGACGGCACCATCTTCGTCTGCGTCGAAGGCGAGGGCACCACCACGGTCGACGGCAAGGTGCTGGAATGGCGCCCCAACGACGTCTTCGTGGTGCCGCCGTGGAAGCGCTACCACCACAATGCGCCCAAGGAATCGGTGCTGTTCTCGATCTCCGACCGCCCGGCGCAGAAGGCGCTCGGCATCTGGCGCGAGGGGAAGTGAAGGCACTCGCCTTCACTCACGACGTTCCGCCGCAACGCGTTGTTTTTGCTTCCGGTGCGCTGACCCGCGTCGGCGATGAGACGGCGCGGCTGAAAATCGACCGCGCGCTGGTCATCGCGACGCCGGGCAGCGGCGCGCGGCTTGGCCAGAAAGTCAGCGACCTTCTCGGTGCTCGCGCCGTCGGTTTGCATGCGCAGGCGGTGATGCATGTGCCGAAGGCGGTTGCCGAAGCGGGGCTCGCGGCGGCACGCGAGAACAAGGCCGACGGTTTGATCGCGGTGGGCGGCGGCTCCGCCATCGGGCTGGCCAAGGCAATCGCGCTCGAGACCGGCCTGCCTGTTCTCGCCATACCGACGACCTATTCCGGCTCGGAAGGAACGCCGATTTTCGGCATGACCGATGGCGAGCGCAAAATCACCGGCCGTGACGCCAAGGTGGTGCCGCGCACCATCATCTACGATCCCGATCTGACGCTCGGCCTGCCGGCTGCTGTGAGCGCCGCAAGCGGCATGAATGCCATCGCCCATTGCGTCGAGGCGCTGTGGGTCGATAGCCGCACCCCGGTCACGATCGGCCTCGCCACCGAAGCGATGCGGCGGTTTGGGCAAAACCTGCCGGCGGTGGTCGCCGACGGCGCCAATGTCGCGGCGCGCGGCGAGTGCCTTGTCGGCGCATGGCTCGCCGGAACCGTGCTCAGCTCAGGCACCGCGCTGCACCACAAGCTGGCGCACGTGCTCGGGGGCTTAAGCCTGCCGCACGCGGAGACCCACGCGATCATGCTGCCGCATGTCATGCGCTTTAATCTCGACGCAGCGCCCGAGGCCAAGGCGCGCTTGCAGGACGCGCTCGGCAGCGCCGATCCGGCGGCCGCGGTCGCCGCCATGTTGAAGAAATTTCCGATCCCGCAGCGCCTGCGCGATGTCGGTTTCGACCCCGCTAAGGCCGATTTCGTAGCCGGCGAGATTGCTACCGCAAAGATTACCGCGCCGCGGCCGGCGTCGGCGAGCGATGTGCGGGAGTTGTTGACCGCTGCGTATTGAGACCTCTTCTCCCTCCCCCTTGTGGGGAGGGAGGGGTGGGGGTCGGGAGGTAACACGCTTACGTCGACGTTAGCGTTTCACCTCGCGACCCCACCCCTACCCCTCCCCAACAAGCTTGCACTCGGGCGCGCGCAAGCGCGGCCCGGGTGGGGGAGGGGAAAAAATTTCAATTCAAAATCTTATCGGCAATACCGCTCTTGATCAGCTTGCCCCAGCGCGCGCTCTCGCTGCGGATAAAGGCATCGAGCTCGTCGGGTGTGCTCGACTCGGCGTTCAGCCCGGCCTTTTCCAGCCGCGCCGCCATCGCCGGGTCGGCGTAGATGGCGGCAATCTCGCGCTGCACTTTGTCGATGACCGGTTTCGGCGTGCCGGCCGGCGCGACGACGCCGATCCAGGTCGCGCTTTCGGCGATGTCGGGCAGGCCGGCGGCGACGGAGAGGCTCGGCACGTCGGGCAAAAGCGGTAGCGGGCGGTCGGAGTATTTCGCCAGCGCGCGGAATTTGCCGGCCTCGATCAGCGGCAGCGCATTGGAGACGCTGTCCTGGGCGAAATCGACGGCGCCGGTCAGTAGCCCTTGGGTGATGTCGGCGCTGCCTTTGTAAGGCACCAGCGTGACGTCGATACCGGCGGCTTGCACAAACGCCAGCGCACCGAGCCGCGAGGTGATGGTGCCGGCGCCGACATTGAGCTTGCCGGGATTGGCTTTGGCCTTGGCGATCAGCTCGGCCATGGTCTTCGGCCCGTCGTCGCGCGTGGTGATCAGCGAGATGTTCTTGGTGAGCAGCGTGACCGGCGCGAAATCCTTCTGCGGATCGTAGGGCAGGTTGGTCATCACCAAGGGATTCATCACCATGGTGACGTCCATGGCGATAAGCAGCGTGTAGCCATCGGGCGCCGACTTCGCCACAACTTCGGCGCCGATCGCGGTGTTGCCGCCGGCGCGGTTCTCGATCACCACCGGCTGGCCCCAATGCTCGGACATTTTCGCGCCCAAGATGCGCGCGATAGTGTCTGCCGGCCCGCCGGGCGGAAACGGCACGATCATGCGGATGGCGTGGCTGGGATAATTATTTGCTTCGAGCGCGTTCTGCGCCGATGCCGAAGACAGCGCATTGGCGAAGAGGAGGGCAGCCGCTATTGCGCGAGCGATGAAAAGCGCTAATCCCTCCCCCCTTGTGGGGGAGGGTAGGGTGGGGGGTCGGGAGGTGGCGCGAAAGCGTCGATGCTCGTGAATCACAATGACTTCCCCACCCCTACCCCTCCCCACAAGGGGGAGGGGAAATGGAACGGTCACTCGAAAATATAACTGGCGTTGTCGTGGATGACCTTGCCCCAGCGCTCGGTCTCGCTGCGCACGAACGCCTTGAGCTCTCCGGGCGTGCTCGACACCGCGATGATGCCGGCGTCATGCAGCCGCTTGGCGACGGCAGGATCGGCGTAGATGGTGGCGATGAAATGCTGCAGCTTGCCGGTGATTTCGCTCGACGTGCCGGCCGGCGCGTAGAACGCGATCCAGGTCGAGATGTCGCCGAGCTCGGGCACGCCCGCGGCCTCGGCGAGCGGCGGCAGATCGGGCAGTTGGCTGAGCGGCCGGTCGCTTAATTTGGCCAGCGCGCGGAATTTGCCGTCCTTGATGAGCGGATAGCTCGACGCCATGCCGTCGATGCCGAAGTCGACGCTGCCGGTGAGCAGCCCCTCCACGGTCTCGGCGCTGCCCTTGTATGGAATGATGGCGAAGTTCGTGGCGGTGAGTTTTGCGAACAGCAGCGCGGCAAGCCGGCCGTTGGTGGTGCCGGTGCCGAAATTCAGTTTGCCGGGCCGCGCCCGCAGCGTGTCGAGCAGGTCTTGCACGGTGTGCGCGGGGAAATCCGCGCGCACTTCCAGCACCGAGATATTCTTGGCGCCAAGTGAGATCGGCTCGAAATCCCTGGTGGGATCGTAAGGCAATTCCTTCTTCACCAGCGGATTGAGCACCATGGTCGAATCCATGGCGGCGAGCAGCGTGTAGCCGTCGGGATCGGCCTTCGCCACCACTTCGGCGCCGATGGTGGTGTCGGCGCCCGGGCGGTTTTCGATCACCACCGTCTGGCCCCACGACGCCGTCATCTCCTTGGCGACGATGCGGGTGAGAATGTCGGTCGGGCCGCCGGGCGGAAACGGCACGATGATGTGGATCGGCCGGTTGGGATAATTGGCGGCTTCGAGGTCCTGCGCGCGCGCCGCCGCGCTTGCGCCGATCGCAAATGCGATCAGCGCGGCAGCGGCCATGCGGTGCGCGTGGGCAATCATTTCAGACTTCCAGATCTTTCATTCATCCGGTTCTTTCATTCTCCAGGTCTTGCATCAGCCGGCCGAGATTGGGCACCGGCTCACCGTCGCCGAGTTTTTCCTTGAGCCGTTTCAGGCAGCCCCATAGCACCGCCTGGTTGCTGTTGACCACCGGCTTGCCAAGCGCCGCCTCGATCGCGGTCACCGCCTCGATCTGCGTGGTGTTGGTGCAGCTCAGGAAGATACCGTCGGCCTCCGGCGTGTCGTTGTCGCGCGCCAGCTCCAGCCAACGCTGCGGCGTCACTGCCTCAAAATCGGCGGCGGTGGCGCATTTGAGCGCGACGTCCTTGACCACGGTGAAGCCGGCGGCATTCAGATAGGCGATGATCGGCGCATTGGACATGTAGGGGCTGAGCAGCACGAGCTTCTTCAGGCCCAGTGCGCGCAGCGCATCCTTCACCAGACTGGAGGTCGACAGCGCCTCGATGCCGGTGGTCTTCTGAATGAGATTGATGATGCGCGCCTCGCCGTCGGCGCCTTCCTTCATCGAGGTGTTGGTGCAGTGGAAGACGATGAGGTCGGGACCGGCGTCGGCCAGCGTGCGGGCGGCGTGAGCGATCTCGTCGGTCAGTTCCTCGACCGTCTTGCCCGGCTGCCCGGCGACCCGGCCGCGCGCCACGTAAACGCCAAGTCCCTCGGGCGCATAGTGGTGGAATTGCGGCTCGGTCATGCGATTGACCGAGGGAATGATCAAGCCGATGCGCGCGCGCGGCTCGGCGAGCGCGGCGGCGAGGTGATCCGTCTCTGCGATGGCGTCCATGGTTCGCGCTCCTTCTACTGTACCGACAATCCGACGCTTTTGGCCAAGGCGCCCCAATAGGCCACTTCCCCGGCCAGGAAGCTGTTGAGGCCGGCGACGTCCACGTCCATCGCCAAGGCGGCCTGCCGCTTGAAGTAATCGCGGACTTTTGCGGTCTTCACAATACGCCGCACCTCGCGATTGAGTTTTTCGACGATCTCCGGCGGCAGGTTTTTCGGGCCGGTCAGCCAGAACCAGGTGTCGCCGTGGACCTCGGGATAGCCCTGTTCGGTGAAAGTTGGAATGTCCTTGTACACCGGGTTGCGCTCGGTCGAGGTCACGGCGACCGCGGTGACGCCGCCGGCCTTGATCTGCTCGCCCGACGTCAGAAGCCCGGTCATCGACAGCGCTATGTGGTTACCCAGCACCTCCATCAGGCCGGAATTGGGCGCCGGCACATGCACGAGCTCGATGCCGGCCTTGCGCTTGAACTGCTCCATCATCAATTGGCCGAGCGAGCCTGGCCCGGGCGACGAGAAGGTCAGCGGCGTCTGCCGGCCGCGCGCGGCCTTGACCAAGTCGGCGAGGTTGCCGATGCCGAGCGTCGGATTGGCGATCAGCACGAATCCATCGGCGCCGATCATGGCGATGTGGGAAAAATCCTTGATCGGATCATAGCCGACATTGGGATTGATCGCGGGGCTGGTGATGTGCGGCCCGGAGCCGCCGATCATCAGCGTGTAGCCGTCGGGCGCGGCGCGCGCCGTGAGCGCCGCGCCGATGGTGCCGCTGGAGCCGGGGTGATACTCGATATAAAATTGCTGGCCGAATGTTTCCGACAGCTCCTCGGCGATCAATCGGCCGAACTGATCGGCGCTGCCGCCCGGCGAGAAGGCGACGATGATTTTTACGGAGCGGGTCGGCCAGTCTTGGGCGGAGGCGGGAGCGACCGCGGTCAGGGTCGCGGCGGCCAAGGCGAGCGTGGCGAGTGTTCTCATAGGACCGTCCGTTCCGTCGCCAAGAGCCGCATCAGGCCGTCGCAGGATATCGCCTTATCGAGCGCCATGACCGCGTCGACAATACGGCTTTGGGCGTCCGGCGCGAGATGACGCTCGGTGACGCGTGCGAATTTGTCCAGCACCGTTTGCGTGTCGAGGCCGTTCGGCGAAAAGCCGGGCGGTTCCAGGATTTCCACGTCGTAAGGCTGGCCGTCGTGTCCGGTGGCGTGGATTGCGCACGGATAGGCCTCGCCGGCGCGGCGGGTCAGATCGGCATCGATCGTGATGTCGAGCCGCGCCATCAGCGCGCGCACTTTTGGGTCGTTCCAGCGCGCGTTGTCGAATTGGCGCAGCCCGAACGAGCCGTCGCTGAGCGCGACGGCGATGAGGAAGTGCAGGCTGTGGTCGGCGGCCTCGCGCGAGCGCGGGTCGATGCGGCCGGGATCGGCAAGCCAGCGCCGCACGATAGGCAAGTCGGCAAGCGTGACGCGGACGGTTTTGAGCTGATCGACGTTGCCGCCGAGCAGACGATGCAATGCGATGCCGCCCGCCACCGCGCTCTGGCCGCCGGCAAAGCACGGATAGGCCTTGATCGCGCTGCGCATGATGAAGCTTTCGTCTGGCAACGGTGCGCCGAAAATGTCGCCGGCGGGCCCGCGCGGGAACACCGCCTTGAGCCCGCGCTCGGCTTCGAACAGATCGAGCGGGCCGGTGACGCCTTGGGCCGCGAGCAGCGTCGCCTGCATGCCATTCTGGGCGATCAGCGCGTTGGCGATGTTTTTCGCCGCCGAAATGCCGCCCTCGCGCACCGCAACCGGCGTCGCCGCGCGCGCTGCACTGAGCGCGATGGCATGTGCGAGCGTCTCTTCGGGCAGCCGCAGCAGCCAGCCGGCGACGGCCGGCGCGACGATACCGGAAATGCTGACGCCGTCCCACACCGAGTCCGCATCCATCAGCGCTTTGCCGCGGCCATAGATTTCGTAGGCGAGCACGATCGCCGCGAGGAGATCGCGTCCGTGAGAATGCGCCACCTCGGCGGTGGCGAGGGCGACCGGAATATTGTCGCTCGGGTGGCCGCCGCGGGCGCCGCTTTGCGGATGCGCGCCAATCACATAATCGTTGAGATCGAGGACGCGGATCAGCGTGCCGTTGGCGAGCACCGCGCTCGGCGCGCTCATGCCGCGCGGATGGCCGAGCACCGTGCATTGCGGTTTCTCGCCGAGCGCTGCGAGCGTCGCCAGCACCGCACCTGCGCCGTCATCATCCAGCGCCGCAAAGCCGCAGCCGAGCGTATCGAGCAGCAAGAGCTTGGCGCGCTCGACGGCGCGTTGCAAAAAATCCTCGGCGCGCAACGCGGTGAGCCATGCCGCGAGCCGCGCGATGGCGCCTTGATCTGAATGCGACAAGTCTTCGACCCCGCGCTGCCGCAATCTCAGTGGCTCGACGCGCGCGTCTCCGGATGCAGGATCAGCTTCTGCACCCGCCAATTGAGGATTTCGGCGACATAGAGCATGTTCTCGTTCGGGCAGGCGATGGCATGGATCCAGCCGAATTGTTTGAGCTGTTTGCCGGAGCGGCCCAGCATGCCCAAAATCTTGCCGTCGAGGCTGAGCTTGTAGATGCGGCCCGGAAAAGCGTCGGAGACATAGAGCACCTGGTTCGGCGGCGGCGTGATGCATAGCGTCCACGGCGCGCCCGGCGTCATGGTGCCGCCGTTCTGCAGGTAATTGGTCAGGTCCGGCTTGTTGCCGATCGCCGGCTGCGCGTCCGGCTCCGGCGGAATGTCGATGGTCATGATGCGCAACAGCTTGCCGTCGCTGTCGAACACCTGGATGCGGCGGTTGCCGCGGTCGGCGACGTAGATGGCGCCCTTGGCGTCGGCTGAGATGTTGTGGACGGTGTTGAACTGGCCGTCGCCTTTGCCGGGCGCGCCCCAGGACGCGACCCAATCGCCGTCCTTGTTGAGCTTGGCGACACGGGAATTGATGTAGCCGTCGCTGATGAAGATATCGCCCGCCGGATCCCAGGTGACGTCGGTCGGCTGGCGGAAGCGGCCGTTCTGCGGCGGCAGCGGCGGATTGACGTGCTCATAGGGTTTGGTTTCGGCGTCGGAGGCTTCCGGCTTGCGGCCGATCACCATGGTGACGTGACCTTCCGGATTGAAACGGACGATCATGTCGGAGCCTTTGTCGACCACCCAAATGTTGTCGTCCTTGTCGATGCGCACGGCGTGGGCGAACGACCAGGCGTAAAGGTTCTTGCCGACCTCGCGGACAAAGCGGCCGTCGGAATCGAACTCCCACAATTGGGCGGCGGTATTGGCGAAGGCTGGCCCGTGGCTCGATCCGCCGCGGTGGATGATGAAAATGTGGCCTTTGGAATTGACCGCGACGCCCGCCGCCTCGCCCATGTTGAGGTCGGTCGGCAATTTTAGGAAATTCGGCACCGAGTCGTAGGGGATGAGCGGGGCCGTCGGTGGCGTCGCCTGCTGGGCGATGGCGGCCGGGCTAAGCAGCGCGAAAACGGCGAGCAGCAGGCGCTTCATCGGGGCCTCCCTTGACGGCTTTTCGTCAGTATATATTGCAAAGCGCGCGGGCGGGAACCGCGCATAGGAACAGGCGCGAATTGGCGATGGATACTGCGGCCAAAAAATCGAAGCTGATCAAGGGCGCGACCGGCGACTGGGAGGTCGTGATCGGCTTGGAGGTGCATGCCCAGGTGACGTCCGAGGCCAAATTGTTCTCCGGCGCCTCGACCGCGTTCGGCGGCGAGCCCAATTCGCATGTCTCGTTGGTCGATGCCGCGATGCCGGGCATGCTGCCGGTGATCAACGCAGAATGCGTGCGCCAGGCGGTGCGCACCGGGCTTGGGCTCAAGGCCCAGATCAATCTGAAATCGGTGTTCGACCGGAAGAATTATTTTTATCCGGACCTGCCGCAAGGCTACCAGATCAGCCAGTACAAATCGCCGATCGTCGGCGAGGGCGAAGTTTTGGTCGACATGCCCGACGGCGAGACGGTGCGCGTCGGCATCGAGCGGCTGCATCTAGAGCAGGACGCCGGCAAATCGCTGCACGACCAGAACCCGTCGATGTCGCTCGTCGATCTCAACCGCGCCGGCGTGGCGCTGATGGAGATCGTGTCGAAGCCGGATTTGCGTTCGGCCGACGAGGCCAAGGCCTATGTGGCAAAACTGCGCGCCATCCTGCGCTACCTCGGCACCTGCGACGGCGACATGGAGAAGGGCAGTCTGCGCGCCGACGTCAACGTCTCGGTGCGAAAACCCGGCGAACAAAAATACAACACGCGCTGCGAGATCAAGAACGTCAACTCGATCCGCTTCATCGGCCAGGCGGTCGAGCACGAGGCGCGCCGCCAGATCGAAATCATCGAGGACGGCGGCACCATCGAGCAGGAGACGCGGCTGTTCGATCCGGACAAGGGCGAGACGCGTTCGATGCGCACCAAGGAGGAGGCGCACGATTACCGCTACTTCCCCGATCCGGATCTGCTGCCGCTCGAGCTTGCGCCGGCGCTGGTCGAGGATTTGCGTCAAAACCTGCCGGAATTGCCGGACGAGAGGAAAACGCGGTTCACGCGGGACTATGCGCTGTCTGCTTACGACGCCGACGTGCTGGTGGCCGAGCGCGACACCGCGGAATATTTCGAAGCGGTCGTCAAAGGCAGCGGCCGCGATGCCAAGCTCGCCGCCAATTGGGTGATCAATGAGCTGACCGGGCGCCTCAACAAGGAAGGCAAGGGCATCGCCGCAGCGCCGGTCTCAACGGCGCAGCTCGGCTCGATCCTCGATTTGATGGCCGACGGAACCATCTCCGGCAAGATCGCCAAGGATGTGTTCGAGATCGTCTGGAACGAGGGTGGCGAACCGCGGACAATCGTCGAACAGCGCGGCTTGCAGCAGGTGACCGACCTCTCCGCGATCGAAAAGATCGTCGACGACATCGTCGCCAGGAATCCGGACAAAGTCGCCGACGCCAAATCGAACCCGAAAGCGATCGGCTGGTTCGTCGGCCAAGTGATGAAGGCGTCGGGCGGCAAGGCCAATCCACAGGCGGTCAACGATCTGCTCAAGAAGAAGATCGGCATCTGAGCGGAACGGTGTGCCGCTGCGCCGGCGCGTGCGCGCGAACACGTCGTGCGCGCTTGGCGAGTCGAAACGGAACCGAAATCCGCCGCGCAATGTCGCCGCGGGCGGTCGGCAAACGTGCCCTCGGCGCGAATCACTTGGCACCGATTCGCGCGTTTTGCGCCGCGCGAGGCCCTTCAACACGTCCATAAACGCATTCGGTGCAAAATTTTTTTTGCGTCGCGGAGTTGACTGCGCGAGCGCCGTCGTGAGCGAAAAATTTTCCTGCAAGATATCGCTGTCGTGTCGAGCTTTCTCGCCGTGGCAAAAATTGTGACAGCGCAGAAACCCTTAATTCATCGGCATTTCTGCATGACATCGATTTTTGCGCAGAATATTGCGCGCGCGAATTCTTTTTCGCAACGGCGTCGCCCCTGCGACGCGGTTGCGCGTCGTCTACGAAAGCCGGATAGGGCGGTTACACACAAAATCTAGTGGAGAGACTGTTCTTTTTTCCCGGCTGTAGTAATCCGGTCGTAGTGTCCGTCGATTCGCGACGGCACTGAACTAGGTCGCCACCCACTCAAGCTAGGAGGGCAGCAATGGCGAAGAAGAGAAAAGCGAAAGCAAAAGCGAAACCGGCCAAGAAGCGTCGGAAGAAGAAGTAGTCTACGCCGTTATCGGTCTTCGACGACACTCGAAGATCGCGTCACACGGGCCGGCCAACGTCGACGGTGGATCGACATCAGCCCAAGACGGGCCGGCCAAGTGATCGACGGGGGGCGTCGGCGTGACGGGGGTTTAAGCTCCGCGAGCGCGCTTCGCGCGGTAGCGGAGACGGGGACGGCAAAATCCGAACCTCACCTCGGCACCAGCCGATGGCTTGATCCTCAGGCCTCGCCGACGCCCTCGGTTTGTTGGCGGTGTCCTCTCAAACTTACATCGGCGCTGTGGAGCAATTCCATGGCGCCGTTTTTCTTATCGGCATAGCGCCGACGCATCGCATGAAGCGCGCCATTAAGTCAGGAACGAAACCGATCCGCCGGCGCCGCGACGCGCCGATCGCGCTCTATTATTGGCCGACGCCGAACGGCTGGAAAATATCCATCATGCTCGAAGAGTGCGCGTTGCCTTACGTCGTGCACCCGATCGATATTTCCAAGGGTGAGCAGTTTAAGCCGCGTTTTCTCGCGATCTCGCCCAACAACCGCATTCCCGCCATCGTCGATCCGAACGGCCCCGGCGGGCGGCCGATCGCGGTGTTCGAGTCCGGCGCCATCCTGCATTATCTCGGCCGCAAGACCGGGAGATTTTATCCGCGCAACGAGCGCGCCCGCGTCGCGGTCGACGAGTGGCTGTTCTGGCAGATGGGCGGGCTCGGACCGATGGCGGGCCAGGCGGTCCACTTCCGCCGCTACGCGCCGGAGCAAATCCCCTATGCGCTTGCGCGCTATACGGACGAGGTCAACCGGCTCTACGGCGTCATGAACACGCGGCTTGCCAAGCGCGAATTTTTGGCCGGGCGTTATTCAATTGCCGACATCGCCTGCGTCGGCTGGGTCCGCCTCGCCGAGCGCCAGGGCCAAAACCTCGCGCAGTTTCCGCATCTGTTGCGCTGGTTCGAAACCATCCGCGCCCGGCCCGCGGTCAAGCGCGCCTTCGCCATCCGCGTCGAAGCGGCGTCGAAGGTCGACGTCAACGATCCGAAAGTGCGTGCGGTGTTGTTCAGTCATCGCGCGCGATGAAATGAGTTATCCGTCACCCTGAGGTGCGAGCGAAGCGAGCCTCGAAGGGCGACGGCCCCAGCGCCTCGGCCGGCATCCTTCGAGGGCCGCTGCGCGGCCGCCTCAGGATGACGGTCCCAGCTCTATCAATTCGCCCGCGTCCAGGTCTGCGTCTTGCAGATGATGCTCATCACGCAGCCTTTGAGCTCGGCGGTGTTCGGCCCGGTCAGCGTGAACGAGCCGGTATAGGTCTTGCCGTCGGAGGCATTGTAGACGTTGCCCGACCATTGGTCGGGCGTGCCGCTCGGCTTCATGGCGAGCACGATCGGTATGCCAAGGAGCGGCCGGCTCTGCTTGCTGGCGTCGGCATTGTTCTTGTCGGTTTTCGGCCGGCCGGTGGCGGGATCGTTCGGCTCCTTGAGCCAGACCAGCGCGCCGCACAGCGCGCCGCCGCAATTGGTGATGCGCACCTGGCTATCCTTGTCCGCGGTGTACCAGGTGCCGAGCGGATCGGCAGCGCGCGCCGGCCCGCTCGGGATCAGCGCGATAGCCGACAGCACGGCGGTTGAAAGCCAAAGTGCCAAACGAAACGTTGTCATCAAGAGCCTCTATTGCTGTGGGCCGCGCGGCCGGGACCATAGTCGAGGGGACGCGAATTGCCTAGTTGGCGGGCCTTTCTCGGTTCCTCCGGCAGGCCGGCGCCGCGTTGCTTAACGCAAACTTGCCGAAAACAACGCACGCCCAGGCCGCGCGGTTCAGATTCGATTCATCGCATTACTTAAACCACCATTCAAATCTTCCGATGATTATCGGCGTGTCGGCCCGGGGGAATAAGGGCAAACGAAAGCGGACAGGAACAAGGCGTAGACAGGGGATTGTTATGGCTCGTTTTGAAATTCTCGACAGTACCATGGCACCGCTCGGCGAAGGCCCGGCCTCAGGGGACATGCTGTTCGAGCTCGGCATGATGTATTCGGTCGGCCGCGACGTGCCGGTCGATCTGATCTCGGCGCACAAGTGGTTCAATCTCGCGGCCGTGAAGGGCAATGCCGAGGCGATCCGGCTGCGGCGCGAAATCGCCAATCAGATGTCGGACGCCGAAATCGCCGTGGCGCAGCGCGCCGCGCGCGATTGGCTGCGCGGCAACGCCGCAACGCCGGCACCCGCGCCCGCGATGGCGGCCTGATATCGGTGAGCCGTACGCGCGGCTTGCCGCTCAAGGCTTGCGGACGAAGAACTGGTACATCTTGGCGAAGGTCGCCGGCGCTGCCGTCTCAAAGGCGTGCCAGCGATCGAGATCAAGCATCGCCGTGGTTTCCGGGAATCGCGCCGCGAACTGCTGCACGGTCGCCGGATCCAGCACGAAGCCGGTGAATTGCAGGCCGTTCTCGATCAGGAACGCCTTGATCTGCGGCAACGTCATCTGGTGTTCCTGGACGTGGAAGATCAGGTCGCGGCATTCGTTGGTGGTGAAGAAATCGCTGAACGTGCTCGCCGACTTCAACAGCGAACCGTCTTCCGCCGCCAAAATCTCCTCGCGACAGCGGCGGATGTCTTGCGGGATCGGCCGGTAGCCGCGCTCGGCGATCAACGCGCGCGCGGCGACGACGTTTTGGCGCGCCAATTTGCTGTAGAGGCCGACCTGCATCACGCCGCCCGGTCGCAATAGCGTCAGCAGCGCGCGCCAGCCCTGCCACGGATCGCCGAGATGGTGCAGCACGCCGGACACGTCGATGAAATCAAAGCTGCGGCCGATGGCGGCCGCCTTGGTGATGTCGGCCTGCGCGAACTCGATATTGTGAAATCCCAGCAGGTCCGCCATGCGCTTGGCGTAGCCGAGGCTGGCCAGACTCAGATCGATGGCGAGGATGCGCGCGTCGGGCGCTTGCTGGGCGAAGGTGATTGCGGACAGCCCGGTGCCGCAGCCGGCAATCAGCACGTCGGGAATTTGTCCGGGCTGGCGGCCGGCCAGCAACGTGTGCTGCTGCGGCAGCGCCGGCTTGACCCAGCGCGGGTAGGGGTTCTCCTCATATTGTTGGCGCACCGAGCGCGACACCTCGCCGTCGATCTCCGTCAGCGCGGGTATGTCCATTGCCAGCCGGCGTTCGACCGCCGGCTCTTCGATTTGCTGGGCGAAGAGCGCGCGTAACGGTTGCGGCCAGGCGCGCTGCAGCAGCGCCGGCGCATCGGCGAGCGCGTGCAGCGGAAAATAAGCGCCGACCGCGACCGGCCATAGCGCTGCGCATTCATCCCCTGATGCCAGTGCCCCTTCGAGCGCCGTGCGCAGCCGCTGCGCTCGATCGGCTTCGCCGTCGGCCAGCGAATAAACGTAATCGTTCTCGTAGCACTGCCGGGCCACGGCGCAGTAAAAGCGGAGCAAACCGGTGTCACAGGCAGCGCCCGTCTCGGCGGCCGTCAATATGACGGAGCGTATGTTGGCCAACAGCCGTTCAAAGCCGACGTCGGTGAGCGGAGCGCTTTGCAACAGGCTTCGCAGCAGCTCGTCTTGCACCAGCGCGTCGAGCCCAGATGCACCGAATAATTCAGCCGCGGCAAGACGTGCGGGCCATGCTTTATTGGCGCGTCCGACGCATTCGACGATCGCGCCGTTGAGTGCGATCAAGCTGAGGCACACTGCGACCAGCTCGCGCGGCTGCGTCCAGCCTTCGGTAAGGGCGCGGAGCGCCAATTGGCGAAATCGGCCATTGTCGGCAGTGAACCTGCCGTAGCGCAGGCATTGGGCGAAAAAGATTTTGCCCGCCACCGTATCTTTAAGCTCGAGCGCTCGCGCGGCGGCCAGGATCGCCGACCTGGCGTCACCGGTCGCCATATAGGCCTGGCCGAGATTGTCCAAAACCTCGAACCAATCGGGCTTCAGCGCGACCGCCCGCTCGAAGTGAGAGATGGCATCGGCGGCGCGGCCGAGCGCAATGAGCGCGGTGCCGAGATTGCCGTGGGTCTCGGCGTGGTTCGGATCGATAGCCAGGACTTGATCATACTGCGCGACTGCGGCGTCCGGCCGGCCCTGCTCGGACAGCACATTGGCAAGATTGAAATGCGCGACGGCGAGATTCGGGTTGACCGCGATAGCGCGCTCATAGCACGCCGCCGCATCCGTCAATCGGCCCTGCTCGCGGCGCACATTGCCGAGATTGAGATGCGCGAGCGCGTAGTCGGAGCGAAGCGCGATGGCGCGCTCCAGATGCGTTGCCACGTGATCGCTGCGGTTGAGCGCCCGCCACGCCAACGCGGCGTTGTAGTGATATTCGGCAACCGTGCCGTTGATCTTGAGCGCCTTGTCGAACAGCTCCACCGCGGCCGTGGCGTCGCCGCGCTGCAGCGCGATGAGACCGAGATTGTGCAGGCTGTCGGCATGGTTGGGCGCCAGCGTAAGAATGTGCCGGTATTGCCGCTCGGCTTCGATCAGCGCGCCGGTCTGATGATGAGCGACGGCGGCATTGAACAAGGCCGCGGGCGAATTCGCCGCGCTGGCGGCGATGCCGAACGCCGGCTTGGCGCCGGGCGGTCCAAAACCTCGCCTTTGCTTGCGGCTCATGGTTTTATCGACGGCTTATTGGATCCTGGTCATGCTGCTAGCGAACCGGCCAAGGGGGGTCAATTCAGGTCGAACCGCGGCGGGTAGCGGCTTCACCACATAATTACTTCTTAGGTTGGTGCCTTCGGTTCCGGAAACGCCCGAACGGCGTAAAATGGCGGAGAGGAAGGGATTCGAACCCTTGATACGGCTTTAGACCGTATAACGGTTTAGCAAACCGCCGCCTTCAGCCACTCGGCCACCTCTCCGGATGCCGAAATACCTATGCTTCCGGCCCTTCAACGTCAAACGCCGCCGGATGATTGTAAGTCTCGCCCGAGGTCGCTGCGATGTCTCGGCACAATTGGTTCCCCTCGTTCGCGGTGGCGATGATCTTGTGCATCGGCACGCTTGCGGCTTATGCGCAAGACGATGTCGTCGAACGTCAGCTCAAGGCGGCGCCGGGTCGCGACGTGCGCGTCGGCGTCTTCACCGATATCCGCCCGGATTGCACGTCCGGGCCGCTGCCGGCGATCAGGCTTGCCACGCCGCCGGCGCACGGCAGCGTCAATGTCAAGCGCGGCATGCTGAAAGCGACCAACATCAAACAATGCCTCGCCATCGAGGTGCCGGCATTTGTCGCATTTTATCGTGCCAGCGCGGACTACAGCGGCGCCGACGATTTTGAGTTGGAAATCAGTTTGCCGAATGGTCGCAAGCGGCGCGAACGCATCCACATGACAGTATCGAAATCATCTTCAGGCGCCGGCGAAGGCATCTGATATCAAAGCGTCGTTGATGCGCGTCGTTGCAATTCTCATCGGCCAAAAATTCTACGCGTACAAATTTTTCGTGCACGCGCGATTCGCGCAGATGTTTCGACGCTGCATTGAGTTCTGCGCTCGATTGTCGGTGCGGCGAAAGAAACAGCAGCGCAGATTCGCCACGGCAAATCCCATTACGACGCGAAAAGCTGCTTCTTTGCCGCCCCGCAAGCTGATTGCGATGGTTCACCGCGCGTCAATGACATTATCGCGGGCTTCACCAGAGGGCTCCGGTCGCAGCCCTCGGTCTCCCCTCTAAGCTATTGTTTCGCCGCGAGAATTAAGGGCGGGGCGGCCGCGTCGCCCAATCCCGGCCGCACACCGCGCCGGCACCAATTGCGTGTTTTTTGCGCAACACCTTCCCGAAAACGGCACCTGGAGCCTGTGATTGGGGCTGTTCTTCATTGCATGTCGGAACTCACTGGCTAAGGTGGCGGTGCGACGGAGGGGGGAACCCCAAGTCGTCCCAGCCGGAAGATCGGGGTTAGAAAATCCGGAGGGGAAAGGGGACTGAAGGGGACCTTCCAGGGGGCACAAGCACCCGGCGGAGACGGAACCCTCCCACGGCAAACATTGGAGGTTCAAATGAAGATGGTGAAAAGCCTCCTCCTCGGCTCCGCGGCCGGTTTGGTTGCGGTAACTGCGGGGCAAGCAGCTGATCTTCCCGTCAAGGCCAAGCCGGTCGAGTACGTGAAGGTCTGCAGCCTCTACGGGGCAGGATTCTATTATATGCCTGGTACTGATCTGTGCATTAAGATCGGTGGCTGGGTCCGCGCCGAAGCCGCTTGGGGCACCAACGGCAACATGACATGGGGCCCATTCAACGGCAACGTGAACAACCGCCTGACCAGCAACGAGACGTTCCGGGCTCGCGGTTACATCACGGCTGACGTTCGTAACCAGACCGAATACGGTACGGTCCGCGGTTACATCGCAGTCGGCCTCAACACCAACGACGTCGGCCTGCAAGTGGCCAGCCTTGTGGACAGCGCCAACCGCGCCTTCGTCCAGTGGGCGGGCATGACGGCCGGTCTGTCACAGTCGTTCTTCGACTTCTATAGCGTGCCGGCCGCGCAGTATCGCGGTGGCTATCTGCCCGCTTCTGACACCGGTGACGGTGGCTGGTGGGTGTGGGCCTATACGGCACAGTTCGGTGGTGGCTTCTCCGGCACGATTTCTTCGGAAGCGCGCCGTACGACGCAGATCATCGACGCTAACGGACTTCCCGGTCCGGCGGGCACGCAAGCTCTCGCTGGCGCCGGCACCATCATTCCTGGTGGCTACCCCTGCGCAGCGACTGTGACCGGCAATACCGGCGTTGGCGGTACGGCGGTTGGCGGTTGCGGCGCGTTGTTCCCGGGGACCGGCGCCTATGGTGGCATGCAAGCGCCTGACCTCGTCGCCAACTTGCGCGTCGACCAGGCGTGGGGCGGTGCCCAGGTCATGGGCGCTCTGCATGAGGTCAATGCCAGCTACTACAGCGCCTCCAATTTGCTGCAGTCGGCACCCAGCACCACCGGTGCCGGCGGCGTCGGCCATCCTGGCGACAAGTGGGGCTGGGCGGCGGGCGTGGGCTTGAAGATCAATACGCCCTTCATCACCCAAGGCGACTGGTTCCAGACTCAGGTCAACGTCACCCAGGGCGCGCTCCGCTATCTGTTCAACACCCCGAACACCAACTGGGGCAAGGTTGACACAGGTAAGGAAGCCTATGGCGTGCTCAGCGACTGCGTCTATGCGGGCACGATTGCGGCCGGCAACACCACCGGTTGCATGCTGACCAGTGCTTGGGGCATCAACGCCAGCTACGAGCATTACTGGACCCCGGCTTGGCACACCTCACTGTACGGCGCCTACTATCAAGTGTCGTACGGCCAGGGTACTGGCTCGGCTAACGCCAACCTGTGCTCGGCGGCAGGCTTCGGCAACACGCTTGCGGGTACGCTGGCTGTTGCTGGTGTGGGCTGCAACAACAACTGGTCGAACTGGGGCATCGGCTCCCGCACTCAATGGGACGTCACCAAGACGTTCTACCTGGGCGTGGAAGTCCTCTACACCCAGCTCAACAGTGCGACGACCGGAACCGGCCTTGTCGTTGGTCCGGCCGGCTTCGCCTCCTACGCCTTCGGCGGCGCGACTGTGAACGAAGCGCGCTCGTCCAACTGGCTGGTCAGCGTTCGCGCTCACCGCGACTTCCTGCCCTGATCGCTTGATCGAGGTATGAATTCGGGAACCCCGGCAGCTCGTCTGCCGGGGTTCTTTTTTTGATCGACGGCGGCACTGTGAAAAAGCGGCGGCCAAGAAAGGCCTCATCAAGGTCCAGCGAGATGGGACGGTTGCTTTTCGCTGGAAAGCTCCGGGCCAGCAGGGCTGTGCTGGGGTGGAAATTTCCTCGTCGAAATTTTCTGCGTCCGGCCGCGGGCGCTGTCGCGTTGCCGGCCGCCTGCGCAAGCTCACATCGGCAGCGGCGGATAGGTCAAGGTTCTCATGTGTGTCTTTCCGGTTTGATCTAGAAGAGGCCAAACTCCGGATTTAGCCGCAGCCAAATGAATGATGCTGAGCGGAAGGTAGGGCGGTTCAGGCTCGACATAGATATTACCATCCGGATCGATCCCCGGCATGGCCCGGTTGCACATCCAGTTACAGTGCGCGGGCAGCAGAGCCGTTGCGAGATCCCCCTCGCGAATCGCGCCGTTCAACGCAGTTTGCTCGGCGAAGAAGAAAAACTCATCGTGCCGTTTTATGATTCTGCCCAGATGCTCCTGCCATTTGGCCCATTGCGGAGCGTCGCCGGTGGCGGCGAAAACACCGCAATTGAGAAGCGGATAGTAGACCAGCCAGTTCGCGGCCTTGTCGTCATAGCAGCGCCGGTAACAATCATGGAGCCACTGCACATAGGGCGACAAAGTGAAATACGAACGATGCACTTCGGGGACGATCGCGAATTTTTTCCGGCTCGCCGCGGCGGCGAGCAGCGCGATGACTTGCGGGTCCTGCACCCAACAATCCGCGTCCAGCCAGATGTACATGTCGTATCCAGGGAAATGGCGCGGCAGATGCGGTCGTGCCGTCATCGCGCGAAAGGCGGTCGGCGCCGGTTTGCTGAAATGCGCGACCGGGTAGTCCCACCCGGGTTCGACCACAATGGCACCGTAGCTGCGCAGCCGGTCGCGATGTTCAGGCGCCAGCCCCAAATCGAGAATCCCGACGGCAATATCCTCTTTTCGAGCGCCCTGTTCGATGGAATGCAACATTCCACTGAGCAGTGGCCAGTAAGCCGCGTCGGCGCCGGAAATAATAATTGTATTCATCTGTAATCAACCATCACTTGGGCAGCCGGTTGGTCTCGGCCGGTGCGGCATGGGATCTATTCGATCACCTCGCCAGCCGTAGCAAGCAATTTGCCGGGAATGACAAGCCCAAGCGCTTTCGCGGTCCTCACATTGACGGTGAGCGTGAACGTAGTCGCTCCTGCACTGGCAGGACTACGCCGCCGATCAAGGTAATTACAGCAGGGTTTTACTGTCCGCGGAATGGGGTTCAGCGGTTAGGCTGCAAGGCAGCAGTCTTGGAGCGCTCATGTCGGCTGTCGGTCCTTGGCTGCCGCGGCGCGCTCTAATTGGCATGTCCGCTTTGCCCCCGAAAGCTGACATGCGTCATGGTTGCCCAGGGAGCCTTAAGTTTCCGTAGGGGCTCACTCCGCATGGCGAAGTCATACAACAACGGTCAGGCGGGGATTTTTCTTTTTGCAAGACCTCAAGTTGCAAGACCTCAAGTTGCAAGACCTCAAGATCTATTGACGCGAAGTCTTCTATCGATGCGAAGCTTTGCTGTCGCAGGCGGCGACGAACTGCGCCACCGCGGCGACGAGGTCGCCCTCAAGCGCCGGAACATGGCCCTGATCCGGCACTTCGACCGACTGCATCCCGGGATGATGCGCGGCCATGGCCTCGACCGTCGCGGCCGAAAGAATGTCGGAATTCCCGCCGCGGATGACCAGCATGGGCACGCGCACAAGCGAGTCGAACTCGTTCCACAGCGGCGGCAGCGGCCGCTCGATGTCGATGTCGGCGAGCGTCCGTGCCAGCCGGACGTCATAGGTCGGCGTCAGCGCGCCATCCTTCATGAGCCAGGTGCGGTGCGCGGCCGCGAGCCACCCCTCCGCCGTGACCAGAGGAAATTGCGCGGCGAACAGCCGGCGCAGGATCTCGGCGCCGTCGGCAAAACCGCGCGGCGTCGGCAGCTTGCCGACATAGCTCTTCAGCCGCACCAGCCCCTTCAGCTCGATCACCGGACCGATATCGTGCAATACGGCGCCGGCGATCGCGGTCGGATGCGCCACGCCCATGAGCATGGTCAAAAGCCCGCCCCGCGAACTGCCGATGAAGACCGCGGGCCGCACGCCGAGCGCGGTCAGAATAGTCGCCACGTCGGCGAGCTCGACCGCGAGACTGTAGTTATCCGGATTGCTGTCGTAGTCGGATTGGCCGCGCCCGCGCGAATCGATGGCGATGACGCGGCGCGGCAGCGCCATATCGCTTGCCAAGGCCGGCGCCAGCGCTTCGAAATCGCTTACGGTGCGCGTCAGCCCCGGCAGGCAGACGACCGGAACCCCGGGCGCGGTGCGGCTGCCGTATTCCTGCACATGCAGGCGCAGACCGTCCTGCGTGGTGACAAAAATGCTCCCGCCATCGCGGCCGCCGCCAGTCATATCAGGTACGCTCCACGACAGCCGCAATGGCCCTAGGCCTTCGAGGCGCCAATCTAGTTGCGCAGACCGGGCGCGGCAAATATTTGCCGGCCGGTGCATTTCTGTTCTACGCCTGCCGGGGGCATTATGATCGGCCGCGACTTGAGGAGCGCGATGACGAGCGAGCTTAAACATCCGGTCTCCCATGGCGGTGCGAGCGGCGGCGATCAAGCGCTGCAGCGGGCTATGATTGCGCTCAATAGCGGGCATCCGGCCGACGCCGAGCGGATCGCCGCCGATGTCCTCAAAACCAATCGGCGCAACGCCATGGCGCTGCAGGTTTTGACCAATGCGCTGTTGATGCAGAACAGGATTGCCGACGCCATTGCGCCGCTCGAGGTGGCGGCGCGCGGCAATCACGATCCGCAGATCGAAACGATGCTCGGCATCGTGCTGCGCCAGGTCGGCCGGACCGAGGACGCGCTGTCGTGGCTCAAGCGCGCGGTCAAACGGCGGCCGCCGCATGCTCAGGCGTTCTACGAGTTCGGCTGCCTGCTGGCGTTCCTCAATCGCGATGACGAGGCGGTCGAGGCCTTCAATCGCGGTCTCGACGTCGCGCCGCTGATGCCGCAGCTCTCGGTCCAGCTTGGCTACGTGCTGCTCCGGCGCAAACTTTATGCGGAGGCCAAGACCGCGTTCGGCCGCGCATTAGCCAATGCCGCGGGCTCCCCCGAAGCCCTGTTCGGCTTGGCCAAAGTCCATCAGGCGGTCGGCGACAATGCGGCAGCGGCCGGATATTTTCGGCAATGCCTGCTGAGCCGACCCAACGACGCCGATATGTGGCTGCAGCTCGGCTATTGCCTGTTGGAGCTCGGCGACCGCGCTGCCGGTTACGAGTGCTTCCGCTCCGCTACGCGCGGCGATCCGCAAAACTACGGCAATGCGCTGTCGGCCCTGGTGAAGTCGGGACGCGGCCGGTTTTGGCTCAAGCCGAGCAAAGCCGCGCAATATTTTCAAGGCGCTAAAGGCTAGCGCAGCGACGGCCGATAGCGGCGGCGATAGACGTTGGTCTCGCGCCGGAGCAGGTCCTGGGTTTCATTCAAGCGCGCGACTTCTTCGGCCGACATCGCCGCGCATTCGCCGGTCCAGCTTTCGCGCTTGACCGGCAGGCACTGGACCACCGGCGTACCCTTCGGCAGCACGCCGTTGAAGCCGGGGTCGTGCCAATAGGCCGGGAAATGCAACGGCGTGTCGTAAAACGTGTCGCACGCGACCAGGCCGGTCAGCGCCGTGAACGGCAGGTCGCTGCGATTGACCGGATGGGTGAACAGGAGCGAGTAGCCTTGTGGCGCCTCGATGGTCCAAAAATTGGTGAACTTGATGATGAAGCGGTCGTCATCGAACAGCGGCGTGCCCGCGGCCTGGCTCGGGTCGTGAAAATCGATCGGCGAGCGTGAATATTCGCTGACGAACCCCTCCGGTACGTCAAAATCCCAGCTGAACTCGCCGTCCTGCACCTTCAGGTCGACGGTCAGCGGGATGAGAAAGCCGTAGGTCATCGCATCGATGAACGGCGGACATTTTTTCAGCGTAAAAGTGTCCTGTCGCGCGATCGGGCTAAACGAATTTTGCGGCATGGCCTTGTACCAATCGGGCAGGCCGAGCACCGCCGGAATGGGCTGCGGTATCAGACCCTCGTATTCCGGCGGACAGCGAAATTTCAGCTTCATCTGAACGGATTGGTCCATCGCTCGTATCCTTCGGGCCATGCTCGGAGAGCGCATGCATCGGCCGTCGCGCGATTCTATCGCGCCGGCCGCCAAACGAACAGATGGGCGCCGTTGCTGACGCGTCGACGATAGGCGCAGTCAGCTGCCGCGGCGCAGATCGGCGTCGATCAACAGCCGTGAGCCGTTGTCGAAGCGGGCGCGGTAGACCTGCATGTTCTCCAGCACGCGCTGCACGTAAAAACGCGTCTCCGAGATCGGAATGCGCTCGATCCAGTCGATCGGGTCGACTTTTGGATCGCGCGGATCGCCAAATTGCGCGATCCATTCCCTGGCCCGGCCGCGGCCGGCATTGTAGGCGACGAATGCCAGAATGTAGGAGCCGCGGAAGAATTCGAGGTCGTTGCCAAGCTCCGCCGCGCCGAGCTGGGCGTTGTAAGTGACGTCGTTGGCGAGTCGGCGCTGATCGAATGTGACGTTGAAACGTTTCGCCGTGTCGCGGGCGGCGGCCGGCGTGACCTGCATCAAGCCGTAGGCATTGGCGCCCGACACGACCTTGGGATTGAAGGCGCTTTCCTGCCGCGCGATCGAATAGACCACGTAGCGCGCGACGTTCGGCCCGATCGGCTGGAAGTCCGGCACGCCGAAATCGGGGAATGCATATTGCTCCAACGGAAAGCCGCGGCCGAGCGCGATTTTGCCGATGAGCAGCGTCGCGCGCGCGTCGTTGTGCTGTTTGGCGATCTCGGCGAGCGTCGTCAGCGCCGCCGGATCGTTCGCCTTGTCGGCCAAGTCCGCCGCCATCGCGGCGACGACGTCGCGGGCGTCGACCGCATAGAGCATCTCGAACACGCGCGCGGCTTCGAGGCCGTGACGGTCCGGCGTGGGCGCCGGCAAGGGACGCAGCGTGACCTCGGTGAGATCGAGCCGCGCCCGCGCCAACTGGCCGTAATAGGCGGTCGGAAAACGCGCCGCGCTGTCGTAATAGCCGCGCGCGTCGTGATCGTGCCCGGCCGCTTCCGCCGCGCGGCCCTGCCAATAGAACGCCCGCGCAAGCGTAATAGGATTGGAGACGCCTTCGGCGATGCGGGCGAAATGCGCGAGCGCGACCGCCGGCTCGTGCATGAACGTCAGCGCGATCCAGCCCGAGGTGAACTGCTGGTCGGCGCGGAAATTCTCGCTGTTCGGCGGCGCCGTGCCGTTGGCGACCTCATAGGCCATTTTGACATTGCCGAGGTCGAGCAGCTTGCGCGCCAGGACCCGCCGCTCGACCCACCATTGATCGACGTCGCGCAGCACGGCGGGATCGTGCGGCGCCGAGATCATCCAACGGCCGGCCTCGTCGATCTTTTCGCCGCGGCGCAGGAACTGCGCGCGGCTGAAAATATAGCCGGCGTCGTGCTGGGCTGCCGCCGGCACGGCTTCGAGCAGCGCCTTGGCGTTGCCGGCCTTGTTGATGACCGCGGCGCGCGCTTTGGCGATTGCAAGCTGCGTCCCGTCGAGATGATGCGCCGCTCGCAATCCGGCGTCGTCGTCTTCGGCATAGAGCCGGGCGTCCATGCGCGCCTTGTCGTCTTCGGCGGTGATGAGGCCCGCGAACATGTCGCGAGCTTGCGCTTCGAGATCGCCGGAGAAGGCGTCGCTGCGCCAGGCGTCGCTGATCGTCTGGTGGGCGCCGGCGCTGTCGCCTTGGGAGAGCAGCGCGCGCGCCAGCGCGAATTTGCCTTTGGCGGTATGCGGCGGATCGGTCTTGAAGAAGGCGAGAACGGTCGGCGGGTCGCTGCGCTCCTGCCACAACATCGCCTCCGCCCGCCGGCGCAACGTGACGATGCTCGGCCAGCTCGGATTGGCGGCGATGAAGGCTGCGTAGCGCGCGAACGCGGCTGTGGTGTCGTCGCTGCGCAGCACCAGCCACTCGATGAGCTTGCGCGCCAGCGGATCGGAAATCGAGTTTTCGAGATTGGCCGCTTCGTCGCTGCGGTTTTTGCCGACGAGATCCACGGCCTGCTTGACCGCGCCGAGGTCGAGCGGTGACGTCGCCGCGCTGGTCGCCATGGCCAAGGCCGGCGTCGACCGTAAAAGCGGTGGCGGCATGGCAGGCGCTGGCGGCGCGCCGGTCGCCCGGCCGGCCGGATTGGGAACGGCAGCGGTCGTCGTACCCCGAAGCGCGCCGGGCGCAAGCGACAGCGGTGCGGGCGCGCCCTTATGGGCCTGCTCCTTGTGCTCGGTGGTCTTGTGCTCGGGTATCTTGCGGTCGTCGGCCTTATGCTCGGAGCCTTTGTGCTCTGCAGCTTTATGCTCGGTCGCTTTGGCTTTCGGCGCGGGCGCGATCGCCGCCGGTTTGGCCTGCGGCAGCGGCACCTGGGTCTGCGCAGCACAAATCTGCCCCGCCGCGACAACGAGGACCGATACCAGGGCCGTAATGCGAATAGGCGTCACCAGCACCGATCCTCCGCGCTACTCTCCGCCAGCGATTCCAAGGAATCTCTTCGGCTGGTAAGATTGAGGAATTACTAAGCTTTTTGAAGGCGGCCGGACAATTCGCCGTATTTCGCGGCAAAACCGAGGCATTGTCCGCTCAAAGGCCTTTCAAGCTCGCTCCCGACCCGATATTTATGCCTTACGGCGGGCTCCGCTACCGCAAGCGTTCCGCTTGCTGCCGGGCCGCGCCAGGGACCCGTATCATGACTGCCAAGACAACCTTCCGAGGCTCGTTCACCGCGCTCGTCACCCCGTTCAAGAACGGTGCCGTCGACGAGAAAGCGTTCCGCGCCTTGGTCGATTGGCAGATCGCCGAGGGCACCAACGGCCTTGTTCCGGTGGGCACGACCGGCGAAAGCCCGACGCTGTCGCACGAGGAGCACCACAAGGTCGTCGAATGGTGCATCGATCAGGCGCGCGGCCGTGTGCCGGTCGTGGCCGGTGCCGGCTCGAATTCGACCAAGGAAGCCATCGATCTGGCGCAGCACGCCGAGAAGGCGGGCGCCGCTGCGGTGCTCGTGGTCACGCCCTATTACAACAAGCCGACCCAGGAAGGGCTCTATCAGCACTTCAAGGCGATCAACGACGCCATCGGCATTCCGATCATCATGTACAACATCCCGGTGCGTTCGGTGATCGACATGTCGGTCGACACCATGAAGCGTCTCTACGAGTTGAAGAACATCGCCGGCGTGAAGGATGCCACTGCGAGCATGACGCGCGTCACCCAGCAGCGTGCGGCGATTGGCGAGGATTTCAACCAGCTCTCCGGCGAAGACATCACCGCGCTCGGCTTCATGGCCCATGGCGGCCACGGCTGCATCTCGGTGACATCGAACGTGGCGCCACGGCTGTGCTCCGAGTTCCAGGCAGCGTGCCTGCGCGGAGACTATGCGGCGGCGCTGAAGCTGCAGGACAAGCTGGCACCGCTCCACATCAATCTCTTTGTCGAGACCAGCCCGGCGCCGGTCAAATATGCGCTCTCACTGTTGGGCAAGTGCGAGAACAGGCTGCGTCTGCCGATGGTGCCGGCGACCGAGAAGGCGCAGGTCGCCGTCCGCGAAGCCATGGTGCATGCCGGCCTGATCAACTGAGCCAGCCGTTCGCCGCGGGCGGATTTTTGCGCCGCGTTTGCGGCGACGAGCCGTATGGGGCAAGGGAGGGATCGATGCTCGAAGAATTCAAGAAATTCGCCATGCGCGGCAACGTCGTCGACCTTGCGGTCGGCGTCATCATCGGCGCCGCCTTCGGCGCCATCGTCAGTTCGCTGGTCGGCGACATCATCATGCCGATCGTCGGCGCGGTGACCGGCGGCCTCGATTTCTCCAATTATTTCACCCCGCTATCGTCGAAAGTTACGGCAACGGCTCTGGCGGACGCGAAAAAGCAGGGCGCCGTGCTGGCTTGGGGCAATTTCCTCACGCTCGTCATCAACTTTGTGATCATCGCCTGGGTGCTGTTTCTCTGCATCAAGGGCATCAACCGGCTCAAAACCGCCGAACCGGCGCCGGCAGGACCGTCAAAAGAAGTGCAGTTGCTGACCGAGATCCGCGACCTGCTCAAGAGCCGCTGAGGTTTTGGACTGCGTATGGCGACCAAGCCTGAACGAAAGCTGCGGGTCGTTGCCGACAATCGCAAAGCGCGATTCAATTACTTCATCGACGAGACCATGGAAGCCGGCGTCGCGCTGACCGGCACGGAAGTAAAGTCGCTGCGCCAGGGCAAAGCGACGATCGGAGAATCCTACGCCGACGCCCGCGGCGGCGAGATCTGGCTGATCAACTCCAACATTCCGGAATACCTGCAGGCCAACCGCTTCAATCACGCGCCGAAGCGGCCGCGCAAGCTGTTGCTGCACAAAAATCAGATCAACAAGCTGATCGGCGCGGTCGAGCGCGAGGGTATGACGCTGGTGCCGCTCAAACTCTATTTCAACGAAAAGGGCCGCGCCAAGGTCGAGCTGGCGCTGGCGCGCGGCAAAAAACTTTACGACAAGCGCGAGACCGAGAAGAAGCGCTCGTGGGAGCGCGAGCGCGGCCGGCTGATGCGGCAGAAGGGATGACCATGTTGCCGACCAAACTCGACCATTGCGTCATCCACGTCACCGATTGGGAGCGCTCGAACGCGTTCTACACCGCGGTCTTGGGCGCCGAGCTCGTGGCGCGACCGGCGGGCTACGCCTATCGCTTCGGCGATAAGCAGCTCAACGTGCACGGGCCCGGCGTAAAACCCGCCGAGGTGGCGCGGCTACCGGTCGCGCCCGGCAATAGCGATCTCTGCTTCGAATGGATCGGGCCGATCGCCGACGCTATCGCCCATCTCGGTCGCTGCGGCGTGCGCGTCGAAATCGGCCCGATGCAGCGCTTCGGTGCCAAGGGCGCCGGTACCAGCGTCTATTTCCGCGATCCCGACGGTTCGCTGATGGAATTCATGTCCTACGCATGATCCCGAAAAAGCCTGCCCCAGACTTGATCCGGGGTGGTCTTCCGGTTTCCCGCCTTCGCGAAGCCCGCTTCGGCGGGCGAAGGAAGGTCGGATAAGATCATGCGCAACGAAGCGGGAGAGAAAAATGGCTGAAGCCCCCGGCACGCACGATCCGACCTTCCTGCCGCCCGATATTCCCGCCCCGGTCGACGACGGCCGGGCGCGGCATCTGACGGGCTTGAGGATGCCGGACATCGCGTTGCCGGCAACCGGCGGCGGCGTGGTGAACCTGTCGAAGCTCAAGGGCCGCACGGTGGTTTACGTCTATCCGCGCACCGGCGTGCCGGGCGTCGATGCGCCGCCGGGATGGGATCAAATCCCCGGCGCGCGCGGCTGCACGCCGCAATCGTGCGGCTTTCGCGATCATTTCGCCGAGCTCAAGGCGCTCGGCGTCGCCCAGGTTTTTGGCCTGTCGACGCAAGCCACCGACTACCAGCAGGAGGCCGCCGACCGGTTGCATCTGCCGTTCCCGATCCTGTCCGATGCCGATTTGAATCTGGCGACCGGCTTGCACCTGCCGATGTTCATGACGTCGGGGATGACGTTGCTGGCGCGCATGGCGCTGGTCATCGAGGACGGCAAGATCGTCAAAGTGTTCTATCCGGTGTTTCCGCCGGACAAGAACGCCGAAGAGGTCATTGCGTGGCTGCGGAATCGCTAGCCCTTATCAGCGGAAGATCGTGCTGGCGGCGAAATGCTGCGCCATGAAATCGTTGAAGACCTTGACCTTGGCGGAAAGCTGCTGGCTCGCCGGATAGACCGCGTAGATCGTCGCCTCGGGCAACTGGTAGTCCCGCAGCACCTGTTGCAGGCGTCCGGCATCGATGTCGGCGCGGAAGAAAATGACCGGGCCGTAGGCGATGCCGAGGCCGCGCACGGCGGCCGTATTCAGCACTTGGCGGTGGCTGGTAACGATCGGCCCGCTCACCTTGACCACGCGTTCGCCGTCCGCGCCGATAAGGTGCCACTCGTCGGGTTCGGCGATGTAGCTGTAGCAAAGGCAATCGTGCTGGGTGAGGTCTTCAGGCGTTTGCGGCGTGCCGCGGCGTGCCAAATAGTCAGGCGCGGCGCATAAGATCCGCCGCGCGGTATTGAGCTTGCGCGCGATCAGGCTCGACGACGTGCCGCGCGGCATGCCGACGCTGATGGCGATGTCGTAGCCGGCTTCGATCGGATCGGTGACGTGATCGTTGATCGTCAGTTTGACGCGCAGTTTCGGGTAGGCGACGACGAGATCGGTGATCGCCGTGCCGATCTCGGTGAGGCCGAAATTGGTCGGCGCGATCACCCGCAATTCGCCGCGCGGCTCGTTGTGCAACTCGCTCGCCGAGCGTTCGGCCTCGTCGAGCTCGGCGAGAATGCGCCGGCATTGCTCGTAGAACCTGCGGCCCGCATCGGTGGCGCTGACCCGCCGCGTGGTGCGGTCGAGGAGGCGGGCGCCGAGCCGTTCCTCGAGCTGCAGCACATGCTTGCTGGTCGCGGCGCGCGACAGACCGAGCCGCTCGGCCGCCGCGGTGAACCCGCCAGCCTCGATGACGGTCGTAAAAACTCTTGCATTTTCAAAGCGATCCATGGGTTGCCCATAGATTGTCAACCAATTGTGGACAATCTATTTCGGGCCGTCCCGATTATCAATTCGAATTTTCCCGCTATGGATGAGGCATCCGCCGCAAGCAGAATCGAAAACGAGGAGGAACCCGATGTCGAAATTCGTCGTCGCGCCGCATTTCCGGCTGCACGAATGGGTCGCCGAGGAGAAGGGCTATTTCGCCGCCGAAGGTCTCGACTACGAGTTCCGCGAAACCATGGATTCGAGTGCGGGCAGCGGCCACCACATCGGCAACAAGGTCGGCGCCTATCAGACGCTGGAAGCCGGCCGCACCTGCAATGTCAGCGGCGCCTGCCATTGGACCATGAACGTCGCCGCCTCGAACGGCCACGGCAAGCTTTATGCCGACGCTTATTCGGTGTCGCCGGCGGGCGTGTTCGTGCCGCCGGAGTCGCCGATCAAGACACCGGCCGATCTTGCCGGCGTGCCGATCTCGGTGGGCTACCAATCCGGCAGTCACTACGCGACCATCCAGGGTCTCGATCAATATCTCAAGCCCGATCAGATCAAGCTGTCGTTCAACGACGGTCTCCTGTTCAGCCGGATGGAGCTTTTGGTCGACCGCAAGGTGCCGGCGGCGTCGCTGTTCTCGGGGCCGTATTATTTCCTCGAGCAGCTCGGCTTCCGCAAAGTCATCGACACCACCTTCATGATGGCGTCGATGGTTACCGGTACGCCGGACCCGGAAGACGTGCGCAAATATTTCCGGGCGCTGCGCCGCGCGCAACGCGACATCGACCTGCGGCCGGAGCTGTTCACGCACTACTACAAGAGAGAGTTCCCGGTGCGCTTCCACGCCCAGATGGATACGCGGCGCTGGGGGCCGGGCGAGCGGCTGGTGTTCGAGCCGTATTCGAAACAGACCTTCGAAGAGTCCTTCGAATGGATCGAGCAGCACGGCATCTTCCCGCGCAGCGAAATGGGCTCGGGCAACTACGAAACCTCGATCTTCCACTAACCGGCAGCCGCGCTATCGAGGTGTTCGCGCACCAATGCGAACACCTCGCGGAACATTTGCGGCGTCAGCACGCCAGTATTCGTGTTGTAACGCGAGCAGTGATAGCTATCGAATAATTTGAATTCGCCCATCGCGTGCGCGCGACCGTGCGTGAAAGGGTAGAGCGATTTGCGCAAATCCCGGGCCACGATCAATGTCTCGTGCGCGATCCTGCCGAGCGCCACGACGGCGCGCAGCTGCGGCATCTCCGCAATCGTCGCGGTGAGAAAGGGCCGGCAGGTCGCGATCTCCTGCGGCGTCGGCTTGTTCTCCGGCGGCACGCAGCGCACCGCATTGGTGATGCGGCAGTCGATCAGCTCGAGACCGTCATCGGGGCGGGCCTGATAGGTGCCGCGGGCGAGGCCGAATTCGAGCAGCGTTGCGTAGAGCAGGTCGCCGGCAAAATCGCCGGTGAATGGCCGGCCGGTGCGGTTGGCGCCGCGCAGTCCGGGCGCCAGCCCGACAATGAGCAGTCGTGCGTCGCGCGGTCCGAAGGATTCGACTGGCGCGTTGAACCATTGCGGCTCCTGCGCGCGCCATGTTTTGCGGAAAACGACGAGGCGAGGGCAGCGCGGACAATTACGGCCGGGCGTGCTTTCTGCAGGGCATGCCTTCGCGTCAGCCTTCGCGTCAGCCTTCGCATCAGTCTTCGCATCAGTCTTGGGCGGCGAGGGCATAGGCCCGATTCATCGCCGTTAGTCGTCTTCGAACTCGTCGTCGGCTTCGACGTCGACCCGCGGGGCGGTGGCGGCGCTGCGCTGCAGAAATTGCGGGGTGTGGCGCGGCTCGCGTCCTTCACGCGGTTCCCGAGGCTCGCGCATCTCTCTGGGCTCGCGCATCGGCCGCTCCGACGGATCGCGCCCGACCTTGGACTGCAATTCCACAATATCGACGAACTGGTCGGCCTGGCGGCGCAGCTCGTCGGCGACCATCGGCGGCTGCGTCGAGATCGTCGACACCACGATGACGCGGACGCCGCGGCGCTGCACCGCTTCCACCAGCGAGCGGAAGTCGCCGTCGCCGGAGAACAGCACCATCTGGTCGATATGCGGCGCCAGCTCCATGGCGTCGACCGCGAGCTCGATATCCATGTTGCCCTTGACCTTGCGGCGGCCGGTCTGATCGACGAACTCCTTGGTCGCCTTGGTGACCACGGTGTAGCCGTTGTAGTCGAGCCAATCGATCAGCGGCCGGATCGAGGAATATTCCTGATCCTCGATCACCGCGGTGTAATAGAAGGCGCGCACCAGATAGCCGCGCGACTGAAACTCGCGCAAAAGCTTCTTGTAGTCGATATCGAAACCGAGCGATTTGGCGGTGGCGTAAAGATTGGCGCCGTCGATGAACAGCGCGATTTTTTCGACTTGTGCTGACATGATGTCTCTCTACCGTCTCTCGTGATGAAACCGGATCAGCCGCAATGCGTTCGACGTGTCCGGCGTGTTTAAATCGTTTGTCGCCAGCGGAAACTTAAGACGCGCGAAGCACTATCGCCCGGTGATGGCGCAATATTGCGGCAGAGGCAATATTGCCGGCGCAAAGCGGCGCGGACACCGTGGCGAGAGTACTGCGGCACGCCGTCGCGGCAACTCTGAAAGTATGATTCCGAGCGCCGCGACTTCGTTCCCGGATTTTTGCGTAACAGAGCGCTGCGCAGCCGCCAAGTTAAAAATCGCCCGCGCAAATTCACACTTGAACTTCGGGGTCCGTGACTGTACGTAAACACCAGATTCATCCACAAGGCCCGGTTGCAGGAACCCGCCCGGGACCCGTTAAGGAGTTGAAAACATGGCCCGCGTGACCGTCGAAGATTGCATCGACAAGGTCGAAAACCGGTTCGATCTGGTCCTGCTTGCGAGCCACCGCGCGCGCATGATCTCGTCCGGCACCCAGATCACGGTCGACCGCGACAACGACAAGAACCCGGTCGTGGCGTTGCGCGAGATCGCCGACGAGGCGGTTTCGCCCGAGGACCTCAAGGAGGAACTCGTCCATTCGCTGCAGAAATACGTCGAAGTCGACGAGCCGGAGCCCGAGTCGGTTCCCCTGATCGGCGCTCCCGGAACCGGCGTCGACGCCGACGATACCGACGTCACCACCGACCGGATGACCGAGGAAGAGCTGCTCAAGGGCTTGGAGGGCCTCACCCCGCCCGAAAACGTGCCCGAGCCCGACGCCGGCGACGACGAGGAATAAGTCCCTGCGGTTGCAGGCCTTATCCGCCGCGAGCCTTTAACGCAAATCTGCCTTTAACGAAAACTTCGCTTTGGGCGGCGACTTTGGTCGCCGCTCGAGGATTTTGCGGCCCAGCTGTCGCGGCCCAAGTGGGCCGCCCAAGTCTGTAGCCACGTCTTGTGGCGCTAACGCAGCCCCATGATATCCTTGTGATCGGCTTTCGCCCGCTCCTGGAGCGGATGATCGCCCAAGGACCGTGATGCCGCGCTCGCCGACCGACGATCTGCCGCGGATGCAGAACCAGCCCCGTTCCCGGGTGCCGGCGGCGCGCGGCCCGAACCTGGTACCGAAGGCCAACGGCGTGGAGGTTTCGGCAAAGCCTCGCAAGCCGCGGATGATGCGGCAATACGAGCTGATCGACCGGGTCAAGCAGTACAATCCCGCAACCAACGAGGATCTGCTCAACCGCGCCTATGTCTACGCCATGAAGGCCCATGGCAAACAGCAGCGCGATTCGGGCGACCCGTATTTTTCGCATCCCTTGGAAGTTGCCGCGATCCTCACCGACCTCAAGCTCGATGACGCCACCATTGCGGCGGCGCTCTTACACGACACCATCGAGGATACCGACGCCACCCGCGCCGAGATCGACCGCGTGTTCGGCCATGACATCGGCCGCCTGGTCGAGGGTTTGACCAAGCTGAAGAAGCTCGACCTCGTCTCCAAGGAGGCCAAACAAGCGGAGAATCTGCGCAAGCTTCTGCTCGCCATCGCGGCCGACGTGCGGGTGATGCTCATCAAGCTCGCCGACCGGCTGCACAACATGCGCACCTTGACGCACCGGCCGCCCGAGGCGCGCCGGCGCACGGCCGAGGAGACGCTCGACATTTATGCTCCGCTTGCCGGTCGTATCGGCATGCATGAGATGCGCGAGGAGCTCGAAGACCTGTCGTTCCGGGAACTCAATCCCGATGCGTACAAGGTCCTCACCGAGCGGCTGGAAACACTCGCTGCAAGATCGAGCGGCTGGATCAGCGAGATCGAGCAGCAGCTCGCCAAAAAGCTCGGCGACCGCGGCATCAGCGCCGAGGTTTTCGGCCGGCGCAAGCGCGCCTATTCGATCTGGCGCAAGATGGAGCGCAAGGCGGTCGGCTTCGAGCAGCTGTCCGACATTTTCGGTTTCCGCGTCGTCGTGGGCAACGTCACCGAATGCTATCAGGCGCTCGGCATCGTTCATATTTCCTGGCCGGTGGTGCCGGGGCGTTTCAAGGATTACATCTCGACCCCAAAGCAGAACGACTACCGCTCGATCCACACCACGGTGATCGGGCCCGGCAAGCAGCGCGTCGAGCTGCAGATCCGCACCCGCGCCATGCAACAGATCGCCGAATACGGCATCGCCGCGCACGCGCTCTACAAGGACGGCGTCGGCTCGCCGACCGAGATGCTGTCGCGCGAGTCGAACGCTTACGGCTGGCTGCGCCGCACCATCGAGTTGTTGGCCGAAGGCTCCAATCCGGAAGAGTTCTTGGAGCACACCAAGCTCGAATTGTTCCACGACCAGGTGTTCTGTTTCACGCCGAAGGGAAAATTGATCGCGCTGCCGCGCGGCGCCACGCCGATCGATTTCGCCTATGCGGTGCACACCGACGTCGGCAATATGGCGATCGGCGCCAAGATCAACGGCAAGATGGGGCCGCTGTCGTCGCCGCTGCAAAACGGCGACGAGGTGCAGATTTTGACCTCCAAGGCCCAGACCGCGCCGCCGGCGGCCTGGGAATCCATCGTGGTGACCGGCAAGGCGCGCGCTGCCATCCGCCGCGCCACCCGCGAGGCTGTGCGCAGCCAATATTCTGCGCTCGGCCGGCGCATCGTCGAGCGGCTGTGCCAGCGCGCCAAGATCGAATATTCCGACGAGAAGCTCGAAGGCGCGCTGCCGCGCCTGGCGCGGGCCTCGATCGACGACGTGTTTTCGGCCGTAGGCCGCAGCGAGATGCGGGCCTCCGACGTGGTGCGTGCCATGTATCCCGACTACAAGGACGAGCGCGTCACGCCGCTGGTGCCGAAAGCGGAGAGCGGCTGGTTCGGCCTGAAATGGACCAAGGCGGTGAAGTTCAAGCTGCCCGGCGGCGGCGAGGACGGCACGTCGCTGCCGATCCGCGGCATCAACACCGATCTGCCGGTGAGCTTTGCGCCGAACGGCGGCGCGGTGCCCGGCGACCGCATCGTCGGCATCATGACCCCGGGCGAGGGCATCACAATCTACCCGATCCAATCGGGGGCGCTGAAGCAATTCGAGGACGAGCCAGAACGCTGGCTCGACGTGCGCTGGGACGTCGACGACAAGATACCGCAGCGCTTTCCGGCGCGGCTCGCGGTGCAGTCGGTCAACGAGCCCGGGACACTGGCGCAAATCACCCAGGTCATTGCCGAGCACGACGGCAATATCGACAACATCAAAATGTCGCGGCAGTCACCCGATTTCACCGAGCTGACCATCGATCTGGAAGTCTATAACCTCAAGCACCTGACTTCGATCATCTCGCAATTGCGTGCGAAGAAAGTGGTCGCCAACGCCGAGCGCGTGAACGGCTAGCCGGCTCGGCGCGAGGAGCGACTCAACGTCATGGCAGCGAATCCGCCTATTCGCCTCGGCGTCAACATCGACCACGTCGCCACTGTGCGCAATGCGCGCGGCGGGCGGCATCCCGACCCGGTGAAGGCCGCCGAGATCGCCATTGCGGCCGGCGCCGACGGTATCACCGCGCATCTGCGCGAGGATCGCCGTCACATCGTCGACGACGATATCGCCCGCCTCAAGGAGCGCATTGCAAAACCGCTCAATTTCGAAATGGCGGCGACGCCGGAAATGGTCGGCATCGCCTGCAAAGTGCGCCCGCACGCCGCCTGCATCGTTCCCGAACGGCGGGAGGAGCGGACCACCGAAGGCGGCCTTGATGCCGCCGGCCAGCGCGAAGCTTTGCGCGGAACGGTGGGCAAGCTCACCGAAGCCGGCATCCGGGTTTCGCTGTTCATCGCCGCCGAGCCGGCACAGATCGAGGCCGCCGCCGCGATTGGCGCGCCGGTCATCGAGATTCACACCGGCGCCTGGTGCGAAGCCGTGGCGGCGGGCGACGCCGCGGCGAGCGCTGCCGAGTTCGATCGCATCGTACGCGGCGCCAAGCGCGCCAACGGCATCGGCCTCGAAGTCCACGCCGGCCACGGCCTCGATTTCGTCACCGCGGCGGCGATCGCGGCCCTGCCGGAGATCGCCGAGCTCAATATCGGGCATTTTCTGATCGGCGAGGCGATCTTCGACGGTCTCGACGCCGTCGTGCGCAAGATGCGTGCGGTGATGAATCACGGCAGGCGCAATGGCGGAGCCGGGCGATGATCCTCGGCATCGGCTCCGACATTTCCGACGTACGCCGCATCGCCAAGGTCATCGAGCGCCACGGCGATCGTTTCATCGATCGCATCTTCACGCCACACGAGCGCGCCCGCGCCGAGCGGCGGCGCAACCGGGTCGAGACCTATGCCAAGCGCTTCGCCGCCAAGGAGGCTTGCGCCAAGGCGCTCGGCACCGGCATCCGCGCCGGCGTGTGGTGGCGCGACATGGGCGTCGTCAACCTGCCGTCGGGGCGGCCGACCATGGAACTCACCGGCGGCGCCAAGCGGCGGCTCGAAGCGATCACGCCCAAGGGCTACGAGGCGCGCATCGACCTCACCATCACCGACGAGGGGCCGACGGCCCACGCCTTCGTCATCATTTCGGCGGTCGCCGTCACGGCGGCTTGAGGAGCCACCGCACCTTTCCATCGACTCAAGGTGGTTTCGGAATATGACGGAATACGAGCGCGCGATGGCTGCGATGAAAATTTCGTCATGTTTCGCCGGCCTGGTCGCAAGCTCATGTTATCGTTCGATAAAACCAAGTTGCGCGAAGGCGCGGCGAAATCCCGCGCGCAATTGCGCCTGTGGTATTGAGGGGTTACAAGATCGCGGGGCGGGGCGCGTGAACCGCAGGACAACAGGCCGATGAGCGTGCAGACCGGAACCAAAAAGAAAGAGGGTGGCATCGCCGAGACGGTCCGCGTGCTCTTCAATGCCCTCATCATCGCGCTCGTCATCCGCACCTTTCTGTTTCAGCCCTTCAACATCCCGTCCGGCTCGATGATCCCGACGCTTCTGGTCGGCGATTACCTGTTCGTCTCGAAATATTCCTACGGCTACACCCACTATTCGTTTCCGTTCTCGCCGCGGATTTTCAACGGCCGTTTCATGGGCGGCACGCTCAAGCGCGGCGACGTCGTCGTGTTCCGGCTGCCGAAGGATGACTCCATCGACTACATCAAGCGCGTCATCGGGCTGCCCGGCGACAAGATCCAGATGATCGACGGCGTGCTCAACATCAACGGCGAGCCGGTCAAGCGCGAGCGCATCGACGACTTCGTCATCGACGACGATGGCGTCGTGCAACGCGTCAAACGCTACAAGGAGACGCTGACGAACGGCGTCGTCTACACCACGCTCGACCTGACCGAGAACGGCTTCTACGACAATACGCCGGTCTACACCGTGCCGCCCGACCACTACTTCATGATGGGCGACAACCGCGACAACTCGACCGACAGCCGGGTGCTCAGCGCGGTCGGCTACGTTCCTTACGAAAACATCATCGGCAAGGCGCAAATCATTTTCTTCTCGATCAAGGGCGACACGCACGTGTGGGAAGTCTGGCGCTGGCCCTGGGACGTGCGCTGGAGCCGGATGTTCACGCTGGTCAGATGAGCGGCCGCGGCAAAGGCAAAGGCACCCCCTCCCTTCCCTCCCCCGCGAGCGGGGGAGGGAAGGGAGGGGGGCGCCGGGAAACGCCCGCCGGAGAGCTCGTCGCCGCCAAAGTCACCGCCAAAGCCGTTGCAAAAGTCGCCGAGGCCGCACCCGTCGACGGCCAGAAGGAGCCGCGCCGCCGCCGCCGCGGCACCGTGCTCGAGGAGCGCATCGGCTATCGCTTCAAGGACGGCGCGCTGCTCGATTGCGCGCTCACCCACATTTCCGCGCTCAAGGGCGCACGCAACCGCGCCGGCTCCTATCAGCGGCTCGAATTCCTCGGCGATCACGTGCTCGGCCTGGTGATTTCCGACGTGCTGTTCCGCGCCTTCCCCAAAGCCGACGAAGGCGAGCTGTCACGGAGGCTCGCCGATCTGGTGCGCAAGGAGACCTGCGCCGAGATCGCCGTCACCATCGAGCTCGGCGCGGCGATAAAACTCGGCTCGTCGGAGGCCAATGCCGGCGGCCGCAAACGCCCCGCGATCCTGGCCGACGTCTGCGAGGCGCTGATCGGCGCCGTCTATCTCGACGGCGGCTATCCGGCGGCCGAGGGTCTGGTCGAGCGGCTGTGGCAGGTTCGCATACAGACGAAGGCGCAGCCGGTTCGCGATTCCAAGACCGTGTTGCAGGAATGGGCGCAAGCGCGCGGCCTGCCGACGCCGGCCTATCGCGAGGTCGCGCGCACCGGTCCCGATCATAGTCCTGTATTTTGCGTTGCCGTGCAGTTGCCCAATTTTGCGCCGGCCGAAGGCTCCGGCCGTTCCAAGCGCGCCGCCGAGCAAGCCGCCGCGACCGCCATGCTGGCGCGCGAGCGCGTCAAGCCCGAACGGCGCAATGGCTGAAGAGCAGGAAGAAGCCGCGCCCGCGGAGCCAACAACCCGCTGCGGTTTCGTGGCGCTGATCGGGGCGCCCAATGTCGGTAAATCGACGCTGGCCAACGCGCTGGTCGGCGCCAAGATCTCAATCGTCACGCCAAAAGTGCAGACCACCCGCACGCTGGTGCGCGGCATTGCCATCGAAGGCGCGGCCCAGCTTATCTTTGTCGATACGCCGGGAATTTTTTCGCCGCGGCGGCGGCTCGACCGCGCCATGGTGGCGACCGCCTGGGGCTCGACCCATGACGCCGATATCGTCGCGCTGTTGATCGACGCGCACAAAGGCGTGCAGGAGGACGACGAGGCGATCTTGCGCACGCTGGGCGATGTCCGCTCCGCCAAGGTTCTGGTGCTCAACAAGGTCGATCTGGTCGAAAAGCCCGTGCTGCTGACGCTCACCCAAATCCTCAACGAGCGCATGGCGTTTGCCGCGACCTTCATGATCTCGGCGCGCTCCGGCAGCGGCGTCGCCGATCTCAAAAGCTTCTTCGCCGCGCATGTGCCGGCCGGTCCATGGCTTTATCCGGAGGACCAGATCTCCGACGCGCCGATGCGCCAGCTTGCCGCCGAGATCACCCGCGAGAAGCTTTTTCTGCGGCTGCACCAGGAATTGCCCTATCAATCGACGGTCGAAACCGAGGTGTGGAAGGAGCTGCGCGACGGTTCGGTGCGCATCGAGCAGACCATCTATGTCGAGCGCGAAAGCCAGCGCAAAATCGTGCTCGGCAAAGGCGGTCAGGCGATCAAGGCGATCGGGGCCGCGGCGCGCAAGGATATTGCCGCGGCCGTCGAGCATCCGGTGCACCTCTTCCTGTTCGTCAAAGTGCGCGAGGGCTGGGGCGACGATCCGGAGCGCTATCGGGAAATGGGCCTGGAATTCCCGAAGGAGTGATACCATCAGTCGGCACTGATTCAGGCCCGTCACCCTGAGGTGCGAGCGAAGCGAGCCTCGAAGGGCGACGGCCCGGGCCGTGCATCCTTCGAGGGCCGCTTTGCGGCCACCTCAGGATGACGGTGAACATATATTACACCCATGCAGTGGACCGACGAAGGCATCGTGCTCGGCGTCAAGCGCCATGGCGAGTCGAGCGTCATTCTCGAACTGATGACGCTGGAGCGCGGCCGCCATCTCGGCCTGGTGCGCGGCGGCGGCAACAGCACGCGGCTGCGCGGCGTGTTGCAGCCGGGCAATTCGTTGCGCGCGACCTGGCGGGCGCGGCTCGACGAGCATCTCGGCAACTACGTGGTCGAGGGCCTCAACCTGCGCGCGGCGGGCTATCTCTCGGCGGCCCATGCCGTGCACGGCGTCACCCATCTCGCGGCGCTATGCCGGCTGCTCGCCGAGCGTGAGCCGCATGCGGCAATCTACGGCACGCTCGACGCGATCCTCGATCGGCTCGACGATCCGCTGATCGCAGCGGCCTCGATCGCGCGGTTCGAGCTCGCCTTTCTCGCCGAGCTTGGTTTCGGTCTCGATCTGAGTTCCTGCGCCGCCACTGGAACAACCACCGACCTGATCTATGTGTCGCCGCGCTCGGGCCGCGCTGTGTCGCGCGTGGGCGGCAACGAGTATCGCGACAAGCTTCTGACGCTGCCGGCTTTCTTGCGTGACGATGCCGCGCCGGCATCCGGCAGCGATCTCGCCAACGCGTTTGCCATGACCGGATTTTTTCTCGATCGGCACGCCTTTGCGCCGCGCGGTCTTGCGATGCCGGAGGCGCGTGCGCATTTCGTTGCCGCCGTCGCGCGCGCCTTCGCCGCCGCCGCCGCCGAAAGCCGTTCTGCTTGAGTTGGCGCGGCTAGTTGTTGAGCAAACAGCCGCAGTGGCGGTAGCCATAGGGGTCCGGCCAGCAGGAATAGTGGTAATGGGCCGGGCAGGCCGGGGTAAAATTGAAGCCGTAACCCCATCCCCAGCCCGTGGTGTAGCTGCCGTAATAATTGTCCTGCACCAGTTGCGTCAGCGGCGTGGCTTTGGGCATGGGGGTGAAGCCGCCCGGCGCGGCCGCAAGCAATGTGGTCCCTAAAGCGATAGCTACCGCCGCAACCGACATGGTCAAAGCTGTGCGCATGGTGATTCCTCCGTCGGAACCCGCTGCTGCGGAACGATTCTGTGCCGCAATGATCTTACCCCTCGGTCGCATCCCGTCCACGTTCCCGGACGCCCACTCATCCCTTGTTCAGGGACCGCAACCGCGTTAGCCCTTGCCTTCCATGAACAAGAAAGTGATTCCCCCGGATCCCGAGGGCGTGCAGGAGATTGCGCTGCGCGAGGCGCTCGAGGAGCGCTATCTCGCCTATGCGCTCTCGACCATCATGCACCGCGCGCTGCCCGACGCGCGCGACGGGCTCAAACCCGTGCATCGCCGCATCCTCTACGGCATGCGGCGGCTGCGCCTCGACCCCGGCACCACGTTCAAGAAGTCGGCCAAAATCGTCGGCGACGTGATGGGCAATTTCCATCCGCACGGGGATCAGGCGATCTATGACGCGCTGGTGCGGCTGGCGCAGGATTTTTCCTCGCGCTATCCGCTGGTCGACGGCCAGGGCAATTTCGGCAATGTCGACGGCGATAATCCCGCCGCCATGCGCTACACCGAGGCGCGGCTGACCGAAGTGGCGCGGCTCCTCATCGACGGCATCGACGAGGACTCCGTCGATTTCCGCCCGACCTATGACGGCAGCGAGGAAGAGCCGGTGGTGCTGCCGGCAGCGATCCCCAATCTGCTCGCCAACGGCTCGCAGGGTATTGCGGTCGGCATGGCGACCTCGATCCCGCCGCACAACATGGCCGAGCTGTGCGATGCGGCGCTGCACCTGATCGAGCAGCCGAACGCGCGCACCAAGACGCTGCTCAAATACGTGCCGGGCCCGGATTTTCCGACCGGCGGCGTCGTCGTCGATCCGCCCGAGGCCATTGCGGAGGCCTATCAATCCGGCCGCGGCTCGTTCCGGGTGCGCGCGCGCTGGACCACCGAGGATACCGGGCGCGGCACCTATCAGATCGTGGTCACGGAAATTCCGTGGCAGGTGCAGAAGATGCGGCTCGTCGAGCGCATCGCCGAGCTGATCAACGAAAAGAAGCTGCCGCTTCTTGCCGACATGCGCGACGAGTCGGCGGAAGACGTGCGTGTCGTGTTCGAGCCGCGCTCGCGCGCGGTCGATCCGGAACTGTTGATGGAGAGCCTGTTCAAGCTCACCGAGCTTGAAAGCCGCGTGCCGCTCAACATGAACGTGCTGGTCAACGGCCGCATTCCGAAGGTCGTCGGTCTTGCCGAAGCCTTAAGCGAATGGCTCGCGCACCGCCGCGACGTTCTCTTGCGCCGCTCGCGGCACCGGCTGGCGCAGATCGAGCATCGGCTCGAAGTCTTGGGCGGCTATCTGGTCGCATATCTCAACCTCGACAAAGTCATAAAAATCATCCGCAACGAGGATGAGCCGAAGCCGGTGTTGATGAAGACGTTCAAGCTCTCCGAGGTTCAGGCCGACGCCATCCTCAACATGCGGCTGCGCAATTTGCGCCGCCTCGAGGAAATGGAGATCCGCCAGGAAGACAAGAACCTGCGCGCGGAGAAAAAGTCTATCGAAGAGCTGCTGCGCTCGGAAAAGGCGCAGTGGAAGAAGATCGCCGAAGAAATCCGGCAGGTGCGCACCACCTTCGGGCCGAAGACGCCGCTCGGCAAACGCCGCACCACATTTGCGGTGGCGCCCGAGCATGACGAGGCCGCGATCGAGGAAGCCTTGGTCGAGCGCGAGCCGATCACCGTCGTGGTGTCGGAGAAGGGCTGGATCCGGGCGCTGCGCGGCCAGGTCGCCGATCTGTCCAGCCTCGCTTTCAAGACCGACGATGGACTGAACCTCGCATTCTTCGCCGAGACCACGTCAAAGATTCTGGTCTTCGCCACCAACGGCCGCTGCTACACCATCGAAGCGTCGAAGCTGCCGGGCGGCCGCGGCCATGGCGAGCCGATCCGCTTGTTCAGCGACCTGGAACAGGAATCCGATATCGTTTCGGTGTTCCGCTACCAGGGCGGCCGCAAGCTTGTGGTCGCCAGCAAAGCGGGCAGGGGATTCGTCGTGCCCGAGGACGAATGCCTCGGCAATACCCGCAAGGGCAAGCAGATCCTCAACGTCAAGCCGCCCGACGAAGCGCGCGCCATCGCGCCGGTCGACGGCGAGCTGGTCGCCGCGGTTGGCGAGAACCGCAAGATGGTGTGTTTCGCGCTCGACCAGGTGCCGGAGATGGGCCGCGGCCGCGGCGTGCGGCTGCAGCGCTACAAGGACGGCGGGCTGTCCGACATCACGACCTTCAAGGCCAGCGAAGGCCTGACCTGGATCGATTCCGCCGGCCGCAGTTTTAATCAATCGATCAAGGAGCTCGCCGCCTGGCGCGGCAATCGCGGCGATGCCGGCAGGGTCAAGCCGGAGCGTTTCCTCACCAACCTGAAATTCGGCCGTCGCGTCGAGAACGGCAAGGACAACGGCAAGGACAACGGCAAGGACAACGGCAAGGACGAGTCGTAGTGGCCTTTCTCAGCCTCGATCCGGTGCTAGATTGCGGTTGAAACCGACGGAGCGAGCTATGCCGGGGACTGCTCTCACACGCCGCACGATGCTGGCCGCAATGGCGGCGGCGTCTTTTGGTGGAAATGCGCGCGCGCAAGCCGCTTGGCCGAGCCGGGCGGTGCGGGTCATGGTGCCGTATCCGCCGGCCGGCGGCGCCGACACCACCGCGCGCATCATCTATGCAAAACTTGGGGAAGATCTCGGCCAGCCGTTCGCCATCGAAAATCGCGGCGGCGCCGGCGGCACCATCGCCGAGGCCGTGGTCGCCAAGGCCGATCCCGACGGCTACACCATCCTGCACGACGCCACGGCGTTCACGGTGAACGGCTCGCTCTATCCCGACCTGTCGTTCGATTACCGCAAGGATTTCGACCCGGTTTTCCTGGTCGGGACGGTGGCGAACATTTTGGTCTGCACGCCGTCGGTGCCGGTGACCACGGTGGCCGACGTCATTGCCTATGCCAAGGCGTCACCGGACGGCATCGACATGGCGTCGTCCGGCAACGGCACGCTGCAGCATCTCTTGCTCGAGTTGTTCAAGCGCACTGCCGGCATCAAGATAAACCACATCCCGTATCGCGGCGGCGGGCTTGCCGTCACCGATGTCATGGCGGGGCAGGTGAAGTTCGTTTTCTCCAACGGCTCCGCAGTCGTCGGACTGGTCAAGTCCGGCAAGGTGAAAGCGATCGCGCATACCGGCAAGGGGCGGCTGGCGAGCCTGCCGGACATTCCGGCGATGTCCGACACGCTGCCGGGATTCGAAGGCGCCGATTGGAACGGCGTGTTCGTGCCGCACGGCACACCGGCGCCGATCGTGCAAAAACTCAATGCCGGCCTCAACAAGGCACTGGCTTCGCAAATGGTGAGCACGCGCTTCGCCGACCTCAACATCGAATCGCGGCAGAATACGCCGGCTGAATTCGGCGCCTACATCGAGGCGCAGATGGCGCTGTGGAGCCGCGTCGTCAAAGACGCCAATATCAAGTTGGGTTGAGATTTCGGCATGGATTTGGCCGACGAGCCGCCGCGCATTGCCGGTCCGGTGCGAGAGCCGAAACGGCCGCGCCAATTGCCGCCGTCGGGCGCCTGGGACTCCCACTTCCACATTTTCGGGCCGTCCGACAAATTTCCCTACCAGCCGGGCCGCGCTTACACGCCGCCCGACGCGCCGGTCGAGCGGCTGATCGCGCTCCTGGATCATCTCGGCTTCAGCAATGGTCTCGTGGTGCAGGGCAACGCCCACGTCTACGACAACCGTGTCGTGCTCGATGCGCTACAGCGCTTTCCGAAGCGGCTGCGCGGCGTCGCCATCACCGACACGCGGATCAAGCCGGAAGTCTTGCGCAATTGGCACGAGCGCGGCATGCGGGGCTTACGCTTTCATTTGTTTCCCGAAGGCGTCCGGCGCGGCGTCGGCCTCGACGTGTTCGAAGTCTTCCGCAAGACCATGGCCGACCTCGGTTGGGTCGCGCAGTTCTTCTGCGATCACCGGTTGCTGGCGCCCTCGGCGGCGGCGTTCAAAGCAATCTCACGCGACATGCCGGTAATCGTCGATCATCTCGGCATGGTGCCGGCGGAGCGCGGCATCAACGACGAGAATTTTCAGGCGCTGCTCAAGCTCGTCGGCGACGGTCACGCCCATGTCAAAGTCTCGGCGGTGTACCGGCTGTCCGCGCAATATCCCGACTATGCCGATGCGCGGGTGTTGCACGACGCGCTCGTTCGCGCCAATCCAAACGCGTTGATGTGGGGCACCGACTGGCCGCATCCTTCGATCGCGGCGAACGCGATGCCGGACGACGGCCATTTGCTCGATTTGTTTTACGATTGGACGCCGGACGAAAAAATTCGCCGGCAAATCCTGGTCGACACGCCGGCGCGTTTGTTCGCAACGTAAGCGTCGAGCGCTTGCGCGGCCGATCAGTGCTTGCACAATCCGCTCTTGAGCTGCCAACCGTCGCCGATCCGGGTGACTGCGACGATATCGAAATACAAGCGTTCCGCCGGGTCGCTTTTCGATATGAACATCACTTCGCAGAGAAACCGGTCGGCGCTGCTATCGTGGCATCTGGCGCGCAAAATCTGCAAACCCTTGTCATGCAGCGTGCTGCCTGACCCCGCCTCGCGCTCGTAGGCGATCTGTATGGCATCGATATCGGGCACCGTGCCGCAAGATATTCCGACCACGGCGCAAACCCATCCAATGGTCCACCACATGGCTCACTCCTGGTGGAATAATATTCCTCTGGCGTTGCGAAGCGTTGTGAATCACTCTGCATGGCCGTCATAGCAGAGGTTGTGAAAAGTATAGTTACTTTGGTTAGGTTGTTCGATAGACTAGTCGCGCACGAGCCGGGCGGCAACCCCCGTAGCGAAGGCGGTTTCGTCGCCCTGACGATTTAGGCAAGGCCTTTCGGGAGGCGCCGATGTGCAGCGAACAATTTTATCGTTCCATCATGACCCTTCGTGGAATCGGCGCGGCGACACTGGCCGCCGCTTGGTGCGCTCTTGGCGGAGCCGCAACGGCGGGAGCCGCCGCTTTGCTCGATCCGCCGGTTTTCGCAAGCCAGAATGGCGTGCTGGACATCATGATGGTGGCCACGCCGCAGCCAATTGCGGGCATCGCGTTCACGCCGCCGAGCAATAGCGCGATCATCCATCCGACCGGCTGGGTCTATCAGATCTGTCCGCGACCGCCGTCAGGCCTGAATTGTCCCGCGTTCAGCACGACGGTGTCGCCGTATGGCGGGGTGCGGCTGGCGCTGCGCGCGGGAGACACCCTGAAGATTCGCTACGTCAACCGGCTGCCGAAGCTCGACCCGCTGAAATTGCGGCACGAAAACGATCCCGGCGAGGCCAATCTCTATCTCAATCCGACCAATCTTCACACCCATGGTCTGATCACGCCGGCGCGCGCCGCGACACTCAGCGATCCGACCTTCGGCGATTTCATTTACGTGACCATCTTCAATTCCGCCAACGGCATCCCGGTGCCGCAGACGACGCATCAACACGGCCCGATCGTCATGGATACGGTCGATTACAAGATCGTCATACCGGCCAACCATCCGTCCGGCCTGTTCTGGTTCCACCCGCATGTCCACGGCATCGCGCTCAATCAAGTGGTGCAGGGCATGTCCGGCATGATCACCATCGGAAGTGTCGGCGACAATGTCCGTGGCGACGCGGTCAATACGCCTTGGCCCGACAACAATGTCAGGCATCTGATGCTCAAGGAAATTCAAGTGCTGGCAGCCGGCACGGTCAACTTCGACAGCGGGCCGCAGCCGGTCGTCAACGGCGAGGTGTTGAATCAGGAGGACACCAGCTTTTGCGCCCAGTTTCCCGCGGCCAACGAAGTTCGCCAGGGATCCTGTCCCGGCCAAGACAATAGTGGCGGCGGCGGCAGCAATTTCACCGGCGGAAAATGGTACATGACCGTCGACGGCCAGCAATTCCCGACCATTCCGATCGTCGAGCCGGATGGCGAGATCTGGCGTGTCGCCACCGGCGCCGGCAGCTTCAGCTGGGATTTGCAGCTCGTCAACGACGACTCGCACAATCCAATGACGGTGCAGCTCATCGCCATCGACGGTGTCGCCGTTCATCTGCCCCAGGACACCACGACCAACGCCATGGTCACCATGGCCGGCGCCCGGTTCAAGGTTGTGCCCTGTCCGGACGCCCAGGCGATCGGTTCGACGGTCCCAATTTGCGTGAATGAAATCGTGATGATGCCGAGTTCACGCACGGAGTTTTGGGTCACTTACCGCAACGATCAAGGGAAGATCACGCCGCCGCCGCGGGATGCCTCGGCCACGTTGAAGATGGTCGGGTTGACCATGGGCACCGGCGACGCATGGCCAGCGGTCGACCTTGCCAAAGTGCTGTTCAACCAAGCGGGCTCACCCAAATACACCACCAACCAAGTCGTGGTCAGCGGTCCGACCGATGCGGCCGGTCTGCACCAGCAAGGCGGCATCTTCGTCGCCAGTGTTCCCGGCGCAAGCGCGGCGGTGTCGTCGGCAGCGCCGTCGGGCTGCGTACCGCTGCCGGCGGGTCATCGCCGTCGCATCTTTTTCGGGTTCTCTGACGTGACAATCAACAACACGTTCGCCCTCGGCTATGAGGAGGTCGATCAAAATGGCCATGTGGTGCCGGGGACGCAAAAACCCGCTCCGGATCAGCTCGAACGGTTCGATCCCGCGCACACCACCGTCTGCCTGCCGCTCGGGCCGGGTCAAACTCCGGTGCATGAGACGTGGGAGCTCGTTCAACTGTCGACGGAAAACCACAATTTTCATCTGCATCAGACGAGATTCGTGATGACCGGCGGCAATGGCGGCGTGACGCAGGATAATTTTCCGCTCGGCGTGGCGGTGCCCGACGCCAGCATCCAGAACCAGGTCTTCAACAACCAAAACGGCGTCTGCACGATCGCGCAATGGCGCGACGGCCACTGTCACTCGAATGCGGAGGTTTTCGACATCCCGTTCGCCGAGCTTGGGGAATTCGTCTACCACTGCCACATCCTCGAGCACGAGGACGGTGGCATGATGGCGAGGATCCAGGTGGTGCCGTCACCCAATTGAGACGATGTTGGACTTTGCGGCGCGGGGACGACCGCCCCGCGCCGTTAGAGCATGATCCCGAAAAGTGGATACCGGTTTCCCGCCTTCGCGAAGCCCGCTTCGGCGGGCGAAGGAAGGTCGGATAAGATCATGCTCAAACAAAGATTCTAGACCATGATCCGATTCAATTGAATTGGATCATGATCTAGTGTCCTGAACCGAAAGTTCGCGACATTGAGATTAGGCTTTGACCTGAGCGTTGTACACGCAGAAGCGTTCGATTGATGCGAGGATGTCGTCAGCGGATTTTGTCCACCGAAACGGCTTCGGG